>VOFJ01000417.1_pt1 | contig 306486 bp, 361 predicted proteins | sample 5384081 | NCBI WGS metagenome assembly VOFJ01 (sample SAMN12384729, study PRJNA508395) | human gut metagenome | isolation source: healthy gut I | host: Homo sapiens | reverse complement strand
GCGGAAAGTCCCATGATGTTTTTCATCAGAAGTAGATGTGAATTCGTGTGGGGGAGGAGCCCTATATTCGTTCTGTGAAAATACTTGCTCCTTGCCAGTTTCATCCTCGATGGAAGCCTCTATAAAGTAGATTTCTCTTTCGCTTTCGGGGGTGAACTCAATGGGATAGACCTGTAGCTGACCGGCTTCTAAAGTAAGTGAACGGCTTTCATTGACAACATAATTTCCGGCATAGTCTCTGATCCAATATTTGAGTGTACAATTTTTTCTTCTCTTTGGGAAGTGTTGGCCAGATTTGCTTTTACACTTAATGTTCCGGATGCATTTTCCCACCAATTGTAAGGTTTATCGGTGCTGAGAGTTAATGCAAAGGGACGTCCTTTCCATTGGGCACAGATGGCTTCGTACGGCCAGTCCGAAGAAGCCACCAGTACGGAGAACTTCGTGGAATAGGAACCGTCTTTATTATCAATTAAGACGGTATGCCTGTACCAGTCGTCCTTCCAACTGGAATTAGCCTTATTCTCAGGACCATAGGCCAGACATATTATTTTATCTTTTATGAGGAATGGGAAGAAATTGGAATCTGCGGCTTCAATGGGCAATCCTCCTTGTGCATCCGTTGCCATAAGCCGAGTTTGGCCTCTGGCAATATTTGGGTATTTGCCTTGTTGGAGAGTATGAAGCGAAATTGTGAGCCTCCCCAGTTGGTGACATATCCGGTAGGAACACCGGAAACCCAATATTGGACGTCTACCCGGTCGGGACGTGCAATGTGAAGGTTCCGGTCAGTGTAATGGAAGAAGGTACAGATGAAGGAAAAGTGTAGGTGGCGCGGATGGCCTGATATCCGTTTACTTCAATGATTTCATAACTGCATGTATTTTCCATTGTGATGGCAGGTGTCCATCCGAACTTTAGTTTTCCGAGTTGAATCAGGTTTTCAGATTCCTTGTTTTTGATGTACAAAGTCTCTGTGTTTGTGCCTGATGCTTGCAGGATGTAATTGGGCATCTCAATTTTGTATAAAGTTTGCGCATTTAATGGTGCAATGCACAGACTTATCAAACATAATATCCAAATTCGTTTTAATTTGTGAACTGATTGAGGGAGTAGTGTCTTTTTCTGCATAAATTTTAGTAATTTAGTGATTATACAATTACAGCCGGAAACTGGCTGGCAAGACAAAACTAAGGATTTGAAACAGGTTGTTCAAAGAAACAGGGATAAATCATCGGAAACGATTTCATGAAAAAATGTAAGGATAAAAAAAAAGGATGCATTTCTGTCTGCGCGTTTTCAACCAAGCAATGCTATATTTTTTTTCATAAGTATTATGTATGAATTCAACAACATTGCAAATACCGAATCTTTACCAAACCAAATAATTTACAACTAAATCATCGGGAACGTTTTCTGAAATACAGATTTGCAAAATATATCAAAAAAGAAAGCAATTCAATAAACAATGCAATCTTCTTTTTATGTACTTTTGTATGTACTACTGCCACATAGAAGCAGACATTACAAACTTGAACATTCCATAAGTATGAAAAAAATAATTCTAACCAGCATCTTACTTTTGTTGTATGGAACACTTCTTCCGGCACAAGAAATCGAACAAAATGTAGAAGAACGGCTACAAGCTTTCTTTAAAGAATATACCACCAATACGATAAATATAGGTACTTGCAAGTTGGACAGTTTCCGTATCGACTTCCGAAAAAAGAGGTTGCTCATCTATACAAACGAACGCTTTGCCTACCAGCCCTTACGACCAGTAACAGTAGATGCCATTTATCGGCATTTGGGACAAATCTTGCCAGGACCGATAAGTTATTTCAAAATAACCCTTTTTGCAAACGGACGAAGCATTGAAGACCTCATTCCAAATCTTTACCGGAAAGGGAAGGAAGACAAAACACGTCTATTTAATAAGCTGGAATACAAAAGCAATCCGTGGGTAACCCGCATCTCACGTCCATACGAAATTACCCGTGGATTGGAAAGAAGACATATCGCCCTTTGGCAAAGTCATGGAAAATATTATATCAACGACAAAAATACATGGGGATGGCAACGTCCACGCCTGTTTTGTACAACAGAAGACCAGTTCACACAATCATTCATTTTACCCTACCTCATACCCATGCTGGAAAATGCCGGAGCCAATGTATTCACCCCCCGTGAACGGGATACACAAAAACAGGAAGTCATCGTCGACAATGACGGAAGCCTGAATGGATATGGCGGACAAGGCTCCCTCTATTTAGAAGTCAAAAGCCGGAAAGCACGTTGGCAACAGACAAACCAACCGATTTGCCCAACAGAAAAGAGTATATCAAGATAACGAAAATCCTTTCATTACCGGGACAGCCCGCTATGCCCAAACCGAAAAGAAAAAGGACAAGGCTTTTGTCGAATGGGTGCCTGACATTCCTGAAACGGGGGAATATGCCGTATATGTGTCTTATCAAACTCTGCCAAACAGTGTAAGCGATGCCAAATATCTCGTATTTCACAACGGAGGTGTCACTGAATTCAAAGTGAACCAACAAATCGGAGGAGGCACCTGGGTATATCTTGGAACATTTGCTTTTGATAAAGGCAAAAACGATTACGGCATGGTAGTACTAAGTAATGAAAGCAAAGAAAAAGGCGTTGTCTGTGCCGATGCCGTACGTTTTGGTGGAGGAATGGGAAATATCGCACGTGGTGGAGAAACCAGCGGACTACCCCGATATCTGGAAGGCTCCCGCTATTTTGGCACACAATGGGCAGGTATGCCCCTACCCCGTTTATAGTGGACGTGAAGGGAAAGATGATATGTCCGATGATATAAACTCTCGTTCCAAAATGATTAATTATCTGTCGGGAGGTTCCATCTTCAACCCAGAAGAGCAAGGACTGGGAGTACCCTTCGAAATGGCAATGGCATTACACAGCGATGCCGGTACCAGCAAAGAAGACAAAATTGTCGGAACACTCGGCATCTATACTACCAAATTCAATAAAGGATTGCTTGCTGGTGGTACCAATCGGTATGCCTCGCGTGACCTTTCCGATATCATACTCACCCAACTCCAGCGGGATATCCGCTCCAACTATGCCATAGACTGGACACGCCGTAGCTTATGGGACCGTAATTATAGTGAAACCCGCCTTCCGGCAGTGCCTTCTACTATCATCGAACTGCTTTCACATCAGAACTTTGCCGATATGCGCCTCGGTCACGACCCCAACTTTAAGTTTACCGTAGGACGTTCCATTTATAAAGCTATTCTGCAATACCTTTGCAATCAGCATGGCAAGGATTATGTAGTGCAACCACTTCCCGTAAGCAACTTTTCCATCCGCTTCGGCGATAAAAAGAATACATTGGAACTCTCCTGGAAGGGTGAGGAGGATCAACTGGAACCTACAGCCAAACCACGTGAGTACATTGTTTATACCCGCATCGGACGTGGAGGCTTTGACAATGGCGTACGTGTCAGCAGTCCTTCTTATACAGCAAAGATAGAACCCGGTATTGTCTACTCCTTTTTAAAGTAACCGCAGCCAATCGGGGGGGAGAAAGTTTTCCGTCCGAGATTCTTGCTGCTTATAAAGCCAAGAAGGAAAAAAGGACGTATACTGATTGTCAACGGCTTCGACCGTATCAGTGGACCAGCAGTCATCGATACTCCTATTGAAGCCGGATTTGATTTAACAAAAGATCCGGGCGTACCTTATCTATATGACATTTCTCTTTGCGGCGCTCAAACCGAATTCTCCCGCAAGCAAACGGGAAAGGAGTTGGGACGCAGCAGCGACGAGTGGGAAGGATTAAAAATTGCCGGAAATACCTTCGACTACTCTTTCATACACGGAAAAGCAATACAGGCAGCCGGTAATTATAGCTTTGTATCATGCAGCGATGAAGCTGTAGAAAACGGGCGCGTCCCATTGGAGGTTTATAATATTGTGGATTACATTCTTGGACTAGAGAAAGAAGATCGTCAAAGTAACCCGGCTCGTAACACGTATTATAAAACCTTTTCTTCCCCCATGCAACGCGCATTGACATCATACTGTCAGTCCGGTGGTAATCTACTTATTAGCGGTTCCTACATCGGTAGCGATATGAATAACTCGCAAGGCGACCGGGAGTTTACACAGAATCTTTTGAAATACGCCTACGGACAATCTATCACCGACAGCTATTCAGGAAATATCAGTGGGTTGGGACGTACATTCAGTATCCCCCGCCTGCCCAACGAATATGCTTTTATCCCGTAACTGCCCCGGAATGTATTCTTCCTACAGGTGGTGCTTTCCCCGTACTCACATATAATTCCGGCAATCAAAGTGCTGCCATTGCTTATCAGGGCAATTACCGCACCTTCGTCATGGGATTTCCTTTTGAAAGTATCGAGAAGGAAACGGATCGTAATGCTATCATGGCCTCTATCCTGCAATTCCTCACCACAGATTCACGCAAATAAAAATAAAAAAAGGAAGAATAATCAATGAAAGTATGCATAATCTGTGGTGAAAAACTTATCTTTGCTCTCAGAGTATAAACCTTTAAAACATAAAAAAACTATGTACACTATACAAGCAAACCCCAGCGGTACCCGCAGTTTAGAAATATCCGAAGAGAATCTGGCTACTATTGAGAAATACGGCCTTTTCCGTCATCTTATTGACAGTAACGGCATTGTAGACGAGTCTGTTCTGGAAAAACTGAGACTGAATATCCGCTCCCTCATCGCATCACAAGAGGAGGACAGCAAAGATCTGCTCGACCTCTGCATCGACGTGATATACCACAACAACATGAAAGCCTTCGGATTACAACAGTTGATCAAGCTCTATCTAGAATGGCTTTCCAAGCAGGAACCCATAGAAGAGGAATCATGAAATGAAAACAATCGATACCTGTGGTCAAAAACTTTATAGTCCTCTCATCCCGGCAGTCAAAGCTATGTGCGAAACCGCGCCGGGTGAGAGGTTGGAAATTATTATGAATAACGCTGAGGCTTTCCAGGATTTGAAGGAATACCTCGCGGAACAAAGCATTGGTTTCCGAGAAATATACGACGGAGAACAGATGATCTTGCAGTTCAAGATGTAATAGTTAATCCGCAACTTTTTTCATAAAAAGAAATTTCAATGCCCCTATACAAACACAGACGGGATACATTGCAGTGATATTTCCCGTCTTTTTATTCGACTATACTTCAAGCTAATACATCAGAAACATGAAAACACTCTATTTTTTCCTTCCACTCCTGATAATAATTGCAGCCACCCCATTAAGCGCACAAGATATTCCCGAATGGTATCTTGTCAAGATGGACAAATTAGGATTTATAGCTTCTTTTTTATCAGACTCCTACAGCAACTACGCTGACTGAAGGAGAATCTACGTGTTATAGCTTTGAAAATATCATAAACGAAAAAGATCATCCTAATAAATTATATCAAATCACTGTGTGGGAATCCTCTAATCCGGCTGACAGCACTTATGCCGAATACAAAGAAGAAGAACTGACAACTCTTAAACTTCATAGTCAAGGATTGCGACTCATAGAAAAAAAAATATCATGCAAGGAAGAATGATTCCATTCAATTGCTATGTATTGCAAAAGTAAGACCGGAGAATACACTCATTTTTACATAGGATCGGGTAAGAACAAAGTTTACACACTAGAAGTTATATGCAAAAAATGATGAAAAATATAATGCTGACTTGATACAATTCATACGCAGTTTCCAGATAACTCTTTATAATAATCAGATCAAAAGCATCAGTACCGACAGCCTAAGCTATACCATGAACTTTCCCTTCACCCCTAAGATTCAAAAAATAGACTCTCCGGAAGCTGGAATCAAATATCATGTAGTAGTTTCCGGTGAAGCCCCAAAGAAACCCGAAACAGGATATATGGGAGAACTGGAAGTAATCTCTCAGGTAAGTGTATCTCCGATAGAGGTATATGAAATATCTGAAATATGTTACAATACAGACCAACTGCCAGAAGAAATATCTTCCGAACAAAAAGAGTATTTCTGGAGAGAATTGATGCACATGATTATCAATGCCACTTCCCAAGGTAAACTACTCAAAAAAGAAGAAATGAAATTCGGAAATCCCGAAGGCATAGCTTTTACTTACACCGGAATAAATGGGATTAATTACCGTACATTTCTTTGCCGTGCATTTTATATCAAACGCAAATTATATATTCTTCAGGTTCTACTTCGATACAGGGACGAAGCTAATCACCCGGATGTTATCAATTTTTTGGATTCCTTCCGCACAAAGTAAATAGTAGGCCCTATCGCATAAGCAAAGGCACTTCAAACCCAAATGTAGACCCTTTGTTTACCTCAGATTCCAACCCTACCTTGCCTCCCAGGCTCCGAATGATAGTTTGCGAAAGCGTCAAGTCTAAACCTGTTCCCGGCACTTCATGATCCAACTTCTTAAAGCTGGTAAATACTTCTTGTTGCTCTTCTTCCGGTATTCCAATCCCGGTGTCGGACACATAAAAATGAACGGTATCCGTTTCCTTACATGTGGCAACCAAAGCGTATTTCACCTGATTTGGTAAACTTAATCGCATTATGAATCAGGTTTGCCATTACCTGAATGATGCGCTGATGTTCAGAATACATGATAATAGGTTGCAAGGAGGCTTCACAGATCAAATCAACTGAAGGGTTATTGAACAGTTTCACTTTAAACATGCCTTCCAGTTCTCTCAACAAGTCAAATTATAGTCTTTTACACGGCGGAAAACAAGCGTTTCCTGCAGGAGAAACAAGCGTTCCCATTAAGGGAAACGCGAGTTTCCATGAGGGGAAACTGCCGTTCCCCGCAGCGGAAACGGATCTAAATATAGGAGGGGTGCGGCTGAAAAAAGGGCTACACCATTTGCCCAAAAGGGTGTAACCATGTACCCCAAAGGGTGTAGCTATATGCCTAAAAGGGTGTAGCCCTACCGGATAAAAGGTTATTTTACCCGAAATATGAGCGTAAGTTTCCTCTGAAAAAGGTTTTATCCGCTACTTTCCGGTACATTCCGTTCGTTTCCGAAAAGTCTATTTGATTGAAAACGCACCTTAAACGGATATTTTGAATCTTTTATAAGAGCATCACTACGCAATATCCTTTTTATTTTCCACATACGCTTTCTATTTGCATTTTCCTAATAAGGATTCCTTGCATTCTTTTTCATCAAGCACCGCACGATGGGGAAATCTCAATCCAGACATCATTATCTCATATCTCTGCACAAAACGATAACTGACAAATAAATTCTACTAATGGAAGTAAATATGGAGAACAAACAGCAGATTTTAAAGCTACGCTATGTTTGGTGGAAGATAAGTTATCTGATGTACCAACTTATTTTTCTAAGTAGATATTCATTATTAGTTTGTACTATAAATGGGCATTTAGCGGTGTGAATTGATACGCGGACTACGCGGAATAGACAGACGAACACGAATCCTAATTTTTCATCCGCAGATGACTTGTACAGCATAGCACTTAACTCCGCGTTAGTCTGCTTTATCCGCGTAATCCGCGTATCAATTCACGCCCCTAAATTATCATTTAATTATGATACAGTACTTAATATAATAACACATAAAATGTAAAAATTGCACATTTTCTGGTTGAACCTCATTTTATGCGTATCTTTGCAGCATGAAAGAATATCGACTGACTGATTGGTTGCCCACAACCAAAAAAGAAGTGGAATTGCGCGGATGGAACGAACTGGACGTTATTCTGTTCAGCGGAGATGCTTATGTGGACCATCCTTCTTTTTCGGGGCTGCCGTCGTGGGACGCATCCTCGAAGCGGAAGGCTTGCGCATAGCGATTGTGCCTCAACCCAATTGGCGAGACGATTTACGTGACTTTAAAAAGTTGGGACGTCCCCGCCTATTCTTCGGTATCAGTGCCGGCTGCATGGACTCTATGGTCAATAAATATACGGCAAACAAGCGTCTTCGTAGTGATGATGCCTATACACCGGATGCCCGCCCGGATATGCGACCGGAATATCCGTCCATCGTTTATACCCAAGTCCTGAAAAAACTCTATCCCGACATTCCGGTTGTTTTGGGAGGCATTGAGGCAAGTATGCGCCGATTGACGCATTATGATTACTGGCAGGACAAGCTGATGAAAAGTATTCTTGTAGAAAGCGGTGCGGATTTGCTGATTTACGGAATGGGAGAAAAACCGGTAGTAGAATTAGCAAAGAGGTTTATCACTAACCGCTTATCACTAACCTCCATTCCGCAAGTTGCTTACTTATGCAAAACAATGGATTTCGTGGCAGAAGAAGGAGACATCCGTCTTTTTTCTCATGCTGAATGCCTGAAAGACAAAAAGAAACAGGCTGCCAACTTCCGCCATATTGAAGAAGAAAGTAACAAATATGCCGCCTCCCGCATCACACAGGAAGTAGATAACATGACGGTTGTCGTCAACCCGCCCTATCCTCCTCTGACTGAAGAAGAACTGGACCACTCTTTCGACCTTCCCTATACCCGACTACCTCATCCTAAATACAAGGGTAAGCGTATTCCGGCATACGATATGATTAAGTTTTCGGTAAATATCCATCGCGGGTGTTTCGGAGGGTGTGCATTCTGTACAATCTCGGCGCATCAGGGAAAGTTTATTGTAAGCCGCAGTAAAGAGAGTATCCTTAAGGAGGTGAAGGAAGTAATGGAACTACCCGATTTTTTAAAGGATACCTGAGTGACCTCGGTGGCCCGTCCGCCAATATGTACCGGATGAAGGGACGCGATGAAGCTGTCTGCAAGAAATGCAAACGCCCGTCGTGCATCCATCCGGAAATATGTGCGAATCTGAATACCGACCATCGCCCGTTGCTGGATATTTATCATGCAGTCGATGCCCTGCCCGGCATCAAGAAGAGTTTTATCGGAAGCGGTGTAAGATATGATTTGTTATTGCATCAGAGTAAAGACTCTGCCACCAACAAAAGTACGCAGGAGTATACCCGCGAACTCATTGCCCGCCACGTCAGCGGTCGCCTCAAGGTTGCTCCGGAGCACACCAGTGACCGGGTGTTGAATGTCATGCGTAAACCTCCATTCAGTCAGTTCCAGGAGTTCAAGAAGGTATTCGACCGCATTAATCAAGAAGAAGGGTTGCGGCAACAGCTCATCCCTTACTTCATTTCCAGCCATCCCGGCTGCCGGGAAGAAGATATGGCCGAACTTGCCGTCATCACCAAACGTCTGGACTTCCATCTGGAACAGGTGCAGGACTTTACTCCTACGCCCATGACTATAGCTACTGAAGCGTGGTACACCGGTTATCATCCATATACGCTGGAACCTGTGTTCAGTGCCAAAACCCCTCGCGAAAAACTGGCACAACGCCAGTTCTTCTTCTGGTACAAGCCCGAAGAACGGAAAAACATCATCAATGAGTTGCGCCGCATAGGACGGCAGGACCTGATTGATAAACTATACGTAAAACGATAAATCCCCCCAAAAGCAATGATGAAGCGACTATTACCCATTCTGTTTACTGCATTTCTGAGTTATGCAGGCACATCTCTGCAAGCACAAGATTATCTGCCGCAAACCTTCAGCGTTGCAGTGGGTGGCGGACTAACGCTGCCGCATGTAGAAGGAAACTGCAACGACTTCTTCAGTAAGAATGGTGACCGCACGGGATATGATTTGATGTTGGAAGGGCGCTACTATTTCACTCCGAACTTTGCACTGGGAGTTCAGTATGATTACTTGCGAATAGCAGATTTACCTGACAAGATGCATCTTCACTACGCACGTCCCACAATCACTTTTCGCCATCTATGGAGTAACGGAAATCAAGGTGCATTCCTGTTGTTCGGCATCGGTTATATGAATTATCAGGAACGGACATACCAACAAGGAAATCGGTATGGGCATCTTTTTCAAAGAGGATATTGCGGGTTATCATTTGGTACGGGATACGAATTCCGTATTACCAGGAAAGTATCGGGAGTCTTTCGGCTCGATATGCTCACAGCAGACTGGTTTGCCAATCCTGATGCCCGATTATCAAACACGGACGGGTATGATGACGGAGTGGATCACAGTTGGTTTAAGAATAATATCACGTTCCTTAATATAGGGTTTGCGGTACAGTTCGGGCGATAAGACGCCTTCTTTCACTTCTCAATAATGATTGTTGATGTGATTAATTCAAGAAACAGACGACTAACATTACAGGAAACAAATATTTAACATCTCAACTATCAACGTTATGAAAGAAATAAAAGAATTCCTGGACAATGTTTTTGCCACAGCATCCAAGAAAGCCTCCACATGGCTGATTAGCAAGATAAATAAACAGTGATATGTTCCGGTTGTATCTGACATTTCGTCTGAGAAGCTGCCTCCGCATGCTGAAAGAGATAGGACTATTGCGTAGCATGATCCTCATATTAATCACTGCATTGGGTATTATCACACTTATAAAAGCAGAGATTCGTTGGATATTGCCAATTATTGCCATATTACTTTTAGGAGTTTATCACAATAACCGTAAAGATAAAGTCTTCTTACGATCACAAATTAAAAAGCCCCACCAGGTTTTATCAGAAAGAATATTTATCACTAAGCACCCCGTTCATTACAACCGAACTTATTAAGGGAGAATGGATAGCAGTAGGTGTGCTCTTCCTATATAGCTTATTTTTTGCCATACTTGAAAGAAGTTGAAAAATAACAAGTACTCCTATCAGACTACCGTTTCTTTTTTTTCGTGGAGGAATGGAATATATCCGTATGTTTAGACAAAGCTGGTGGATATATCTGTTATTGTTGTTCAGTTCGATAATGGGAGGCAGCTATGGCAATATCCGTATAGCTAAAGTCAACCTGATTATCTGGTGCTTTGTTCAGGCATCAGCTTACTTCACAATACCGGAACCATTACAACTACTTCACTTCAAAGATTACCGGACATTCAATCGTATGCTGAGCAAAACAAACAGTGGGAATATACTCGTAACAAGCCTGCCGTTTATTACAGCAATATTGGCATTTACACCGGACACAGAAAGCGTATACTATACCCTGTCAACCTGTATAGCTTGTTTCCTATATCTGCAAGGTCTCGGATTACTGCGTCAAGTGTGCAAATCAGAACTCAGTTTGTTTTTATTACATCTTCCGCTATTGCTCCCGATATTCCTCTTATCATGTTTCATTCCTTATCTCTACTCTTGCTGTTTTCAGCAGTAATAGGAATTATCTCGTACGTTATATCAGGTAAATTGAAACCCTTATGGAACTAATCAAGATCAATCGGCTAACAAAAAAATTCGGGAAAGTAGAAGTCCTGAAAGGTATATTCCTGACTTATCAGTCAGGCAATATTTACGGACTTGTAGGTGAGAATGGAGCAGGCAAAACAACTCTATTCAATTGTATCATGGGAATATATAAACACGAAGGAATAATCGAAAAAAAACGAGTTGCCTGCAAATAGGCTATCAGCCAGCCGATAGTTTCTTTTTATTCATTGATTACCGGACTGGAGTATATTGAATTCTGCATGAGAGCCAAAGGAAAACAGATTAACGAGGAGAAGGTGGAACAACTGAATACTATATTTCAACTACCCCTAAATCGATATGCCTCAGAATATTCTACCGGAATGAAGAAGAAACTCTCCTTCATGGCCCTGCTCCTACAAGAGAATGATGTATATATTCTGGATGAACCTTTCAATGGAGTAGATCTGAGAGGCTGCATCCAACTAAAAAAACTGATTCGTTCACTAAAGGAAGCAGGTAAGACAATTATCATATCGTCTCACCAGATTGCTGCTCTGCATGAAATATGCGATTACATTCATTATCTGAACCGACATACCATTGCCAAACAATATACAGATGAATCTATTGAGGAAATAGAGAATGACATTCTAACCGAATCATTCTCCGGGTTCCATTAGGATCACCTCTTGACCACTCCCTTGATAACATGAAAAAAAACCTTCCCCCTATGAAAAGAGACATAGGCAGGGAAGGGGATCAACTACTTAATCAATTTGTATAATTCGCTGCCAGCCAATAGGAAAGCACCGACACCATATACATCAGTAGCATCACGTCCTGCAGCCTTGGGAGCAGCCCCTACAGGTTGTATATATCCCAACTTACCATCTGTATGTACGGCTTTGACTAATGACTTCCAACCTTTTTCAAGCACAGGCTTATAAGTACGTTTTGCCAGGTATTCATTTCTGAGTCCCCACGCAATTCCATAGCACATAAAAGCAGAACAACTATTCTCAGGCATATCGTAAGAATCCGGATCCAGCAAGCTTGTGCGCCAGTCACCGCCCTCGCATTGGGTTTTTGCGTACAGCCTCAGCCATTTTCACAAACAGTTGAATATAGTAGTTACGCGAGTCACAATCTATTGGGAGATTATCTATAATCAAAGGAAGTCCGGCAAACACCCAACCGTTACCACGTCCCCAAAATTGTTTGGCTCCGTTCTTCTCACGCATAGGAATTCGCTTATTGTCCCTATAAAAAAGTGAATATTCTTCATCATACAATGAATCTACACATTCTTTATATTCACTATTCATATAATTCAAATAAACATCATCCCCTGTCATTGTATACAGAGCCGCATATACCGGCGGTGCCATGAACAATGCATCCGCCCAAGACCAGCGTTCCAAAGTTCCCACTGCATCCGCGTTTTCAACAAAGGGGCTTTCGAAGGATGAGTTGCCACATAATATGCCCGCTCCATCACCGGCTGCAACATCCGTTTATCTCCCAGTTTGCGGTACATTTCAATAAATGCCTGTCCCACACAAATATCGACTGCATGATAAACACGATCCCACATATTCCAATTGTATTTCTCACCAATTTCACGTACAAAGTCATAACATGTCTCATTGCCGGAGACCTTCCCCCATTCGGTCATCCCCCGGTATAATGCACCGTTTGTCCAATCAAGGGATGATGTTTCACCTCTTTTTTTGATGATTGATCTGCCATTTGGCTACTGCATCGCAGAACTTTCATAATATCAGTTTTCTTCATGTCAGCTGAAAACTGCTGAGCATATAAGCTACAACCTACTGAAAACAAAAAACAGAACTAAAATTTTCTTCATGGTTTTAAATAATTTATTATTCAACTTCAAGCGCCGGTACATTCTGATCGGCTCCCGGATATCCTAAATTCTGATTTATACGACCTCTGGAGTTAGAAGCAATCGCATTCTCCGGTACAGGCCATAATATATGATAAGGCTTAATGGTATAAATATTGATGCCATTATGATTGATCTTTTCACGGAAGAAGTTATTATATCTCATCATTCGGTCATAGTAATAATTCTTCTCTGAAATATCGCTAAGTGAATACCCATTCAATCCCTTTTCTGCCATGATAAAAGCCACACGAGTCAATTCCGTCTTCCGAGGCTCTTCAAAAAACAATTCTCTAGCACGCTCATCCAGTATATATTCAATAGTTACTTGCTGAGAGTTCGTTAGCTCTTTTGCATTAGCACGCATCCGGATTTTATTAATATCATTCATGGCTGCATCCATATTTCCTTTCCAATAATAAGCTTCTGCTCTCAGTAAATAGGTCTCGGCCAAACGGAATACATACCAATCTGTATATCCTCCCTGAGGAGTATCAGGCTTATTATCTTCAGGTACAAAAAGTCTTGTAATGCATCATCGGACTCCAAGCATAGATAGTATCTACACAATACTTTTTTTTTTTGTAAAGGTTGACCATAATATTTAGATGCCGGATTATTATAGACCATATCCTCCATATTCAACCAATTCGGAGCTGTATGGCGATAATCTTCTTTGGAGTCCCAAATTTCATAGTTAAAATAATTAGTCGTCCTGATTCTACCGATTCCGCGTCCCACTTGTCCTATTTGGGGTTGCCCTGCCGCTTTATCCATTGTGCCACGTTTACCATCCGGATCATTGTTAGTATTTGCATTCCACCAGCAAGGTACAAGATCTCTCATCCGATAAGACCCGGTAGAGGTTCCCCCTTCCGTCAATCGTTTATCCTCAACCAGGAAGATGCCTTCCAGATTTTCAGAAGAATTGATATTCTCCCGATTAAAAAGATCACTTATTATATTATATTGAGCATCCGATATATTGACCCCGAATCTTTTTTTCCATCAGTTTATGTTGACTATGATCTATGACAGCAGTAGTAGCAGCGACAGCTCCGTCAAAATCACAACATGCCAAACATATTTTAGCCAGCAGATGATTTCCTGCTGCCTTGGAAACAGCACCATGAGGAGCACTCTCCGGCAGATAGCGGGTGGCAAACATCATATCCTCTCGTAAACGTTTCAAAATACTACTACGTGTATGCGAATAGAAATCTAATTTAGGAGTTGTGACTTCTTTATCAATAAAGGGTACATCTCCAAACTGATTCACCAGTTTATAATACCAATAAGACCTATGAAAATACCCTTCAGCCAGAATTGTATTTTTATCATTTTCAGTTATCTCATCCGCAGCCTGTACACGAGATATTATTGTATTTGCTTTCTGAATAGCACTATAGCCTTTACTCCAGAAAGTACCAATCTGAGAATCTCCATAAGCACCCGGCTTTAGCTGAATTTCAAAGTTTTTTAAAGTTTGAGCAACGATATTGCCAGCTACAGCAACATCAGAAGTCATCAACTCTGTGCAGGCATAAGAATTATTGCCTATAAACTCCGGACGTATCATTGCACGACAAGACACCAAAGCGCCCTCTAATCCTTCTTTCGTCACATAGGTATTTTCAGGAGAATAGAATGACAAAGGTTCCGGCTTTAGCCAATCATTACAAGAAACCAAACATGCAGTACACAAAAATGCAGAGAATGCATAATGTACCTTCCTTAATATTATTTGTGTTTTCATATCTATACTTTTATAATGAGAAATTAATACCAAAAAGTAAACGTACGCGGTGCCGGAGATAAGGATTCCGGATCCCAATAATTCCATCCTGTTATCAATAAAGGATTAGAAACGTTTATATAAACACGAGCATTAGAGACGCTCCATTTAGAAGATATCTTATTAGGTATTCTATAAGCTAACGAAACTTCTTGCAAACGTACATACGAACGGTTTTTATAAACATTGAATGACGGAGATTTTGTATTCGAACCTAAGCGTGCAAATTCATTGGTAGGATTCTCCGGAGTCCAATAATCATATTTATAAGCATTTACGCGGTCATAATAATAATCTGTTGGATGAGAATAATGACTATTAGAAGACTTATGTCCAAGATCTGAGCGAATAAAGAATGAAAAGTCCACGCATTTAAAGAACTCCATCGTATTACCAATACCGAATGAAAAACGAGGACGCTTATATCCTTGAAATACTTTATCATCTTCCGGAAGATATTCTCCGTCATTATTTACATCCCATATTTTAAAATCACCCGGCTCTTTACCATACTTGGCAGCATCTTCACGTTCATTCTCTTGCCATACTCCCAAAATTTTATAATCATAAATTTCATCTAAAGCATGTCCAATATACCATCCATTCTGAATATCATCATCTTCTCTCTGTCCTATTACATTTCCATCTTTATCCAGCACATCTACCATTTCACCATACAGATGGGCAATTTCATTCCGGTTAAGAGAAGCAATGAAAGAAGAAGACCATCTGAAATTCTTATGATCGATATTAACTGAATTTAAGGACAGTTCAAAACCCTTATTACGAACTTCTCCCAAATTAGTTGTTACTCCGGAAAAACCAATAATATCCGGCAAAGAGCGGGTTAACAGCAAATCTTTTGTAGACATATAATAAGCCTCCACTGTTCCATTCAAACGATTACCCAGAATTGCAAAGTCAAAGCCTATATTATATGCTTCAGTCTTCTCCCATTTCAGGTTTTCATTGGGAAGACGAGTGGCATAAATCCCAATAACTGTACTTCCGTTATGCAGATATTTCTCCGAATCCAAATTTGCCAAAGCAGCATAACGTCCGATACTCCGGTTTCCATTGATACCCCAAGATAAACGAAGTTTCAAATTATCAATCCACGAAATCGCTTTCATGAAGTTTTCCTCATTCATTCTCCAACCAAATGCAAATGCAGGAAAATTAGCATATGGATTATTAGAACCAAAAGCCGAATAACCATCACGTCGGAAAGAAGCAGTAAACAAATAGCGATCCATTAAATTATAGTTCAGTCTTGCCATCATAGCATTTCCCGTATCCACTGTATCATCACTCCCTACAACCGGATTCGTACCATTTGCAACAGCATGCCAGCCCAGCACCTCAGAAGGAGTAAGATTGGAATTTTCTGCTTTATCAGACCAAGTTTCATTTTTTTCAAGATTAAACAATAGAGTCAAATCAAGCTTATGAATTTTATTGAATGTATGGTTCCACCTCAAAATATTGTCAAGCATCCAGGAATGTGCGCTATTATTACGCCGTACGGCATGCCCCTTATACTTTTCACCAGCCATACTGGTAGATGGATCAAAATAATGATTCTTTTGCCAATTGTTATAGTCCGAATAGCTCATTTCATAAACAAATCCCCATGGCAATGTAATCTTTGCATTCAATGTAGCATTGAATGTCTGAGTCACATTGAAACGATCACGCTGTTCATAATTAGCGAAAGGATTCGTACTCTCCATGTTATCGTCATTAGGATAGAACTTCAAAGAACCATTCTCTTCATATTTGCTGCCCCAAGGACTAGCTTGAATAGCTTCTTCCCAATCAACTTCATCTACACTTTCATTACGAGTGGCATAATGTGCTTGCAAGCCGACCTGAAGCCAATCTGTAACATTTACTTTCAAATTTAAACGCGAACGGATAGTCTTATATTGGTCTCCTACTACAATACCTTGATTATTAATGCTTCCTAATGACCAATAGTAAGAAACTCTGTCATTCTTTCCAGAAATACTTACATTGTAATCCTGACGCAAAGCGTTTTGAAAAGAAGCATCATACCAATCCGTCTCTCTACCTGCCAGATAATTATCTATTTCTGTAGTAGAAAAGGCCAAACGATTCAACCAAATCTCTGCCAGATTTGAATCTGCCGAAGCCCCTGTATACGATAACCAGGTATTCAGATCAATTCCTTGCGGCAAATTGTCCGGATTGTGGAAGTATCCCAAAGGACGAGATGGATTGCTCCGGATTTTTTCATCCCTTCTCATAACCATATATTCCTGCCCATTAAAAGGACGCTGATTACGAGTCAAATTCTGCATGCCTATCTTCATATCAAAATTGATGACCGGCTTTCCTTCATTACCTTGTTTTGTTGATATGACGACCACCCCCGAAGCCGCACGTGATCCGTAAACAGCTGCAGAACTACCATCTTTCAAAATATCAATCGTTTCAATATCACTGGGATTGATATCCACCAAATCGCCATTAAAGATAACTCCGTCCAATACAATCAGAGGAGAATTACTGGCATTAATGGATTTCTCACCACGAATCAGCATAGAACCACCCCCTTTGGCAGAAGTTCCGAACCCTGCAGAAAATCCTGCCACCGTACCACGCAGCATTTCAGCTACACTAGTTACCGACTGCGTCGTATTTTCTGTAGAGATACGGGTTATTGCTCCAGTGAGATCTTTTTTTCTCATCGTTCCATAACCAACAACAACAACAACCTCTTCCAATTGAGCGACATCTTCTTCCAGTTCCACGTTAATCACATTCTTTCCATTAACCGTAACCTCTTTAGACTGATAACCAATAAATGAAAAAACGAGAGTCTCTTTGGAATTTTCAATGTTAACCGATAATTACCATCAATATCAGTGATAGTACCAGTTATTTTCCCTTTCACTTGCACAGTTGCTCCTATGACGCTTTCGCCACTGGACGTTACTTTTCCGGTAACTACAAAACCTTGTGCATAGACACCTGTTGACCAGCTGATTAAGCTAAAAAAACAGGCACAATTTCATAAATATTTTATGTTTCTCATGCATAGTTATTAATATTTAAATGGTTAATACTAAAACTCTGTGGTTATTTTATACTGTATCACATTCTTGTCAGATTCAAAATATGCAATATCCGCATATCCATTTCTATAGGGAATTCGTTTTCGCTTCCTCTGTATAGTAGCATTTGGTGATATGGCCTGAAAGCAAATTTGACCATCACGAGACTGCAATATCACTTTCCCATCTTGAAAATCAATTTTAGTTTCTTCCATACCATCATCTATTAACATGGGGTAACATGCCCGCACCTTTTTCACATTCCCCTTCAGAATATCACGCACAGTAATTCCGGTATGCTCAATATAAACACGTTGCGAAATCTGAGTAACTCCATCAAATCTACCAGTATAAACGACTTCAAATGCAACTCCGTCTACAGATTGTCTAACATTCCTCACATCTATTTCAGGAAGCTTACTGCCTTTGTATGCAGAAAAGTAAGATGTATCCGGAAATAATATGTTAGTATATTCCGCTAAGCGATATACTCCACCCGCAGCATCATGCCATTCAGGTCCAACTGCATACAATTCTCCACCTAAATCCTGCTTCTTCTTGTTATCCCATTTATGGGGAATTCCATCCGAAGGACCTAACTGTGGATTTGAATTCTTCAGATGTATCCTGATGAGTCCTGTTGCATTTATAACGAGGATCTCCACTGAGCTCATACTCAACATAGTTTCCACCAGAATTAGCAAAAACCTTATGGAACACGTCTTTCATAACCAAAACATATCCACCGATATCAGACGGAGACGGAGATTCTTTAATAGAATTATCAGCATATAAATAGGCAACGCACATTAGCCAGCATGCCAACAGATTATACTGTGATTGCGCTGAATAACTTTCATATCCATGCATCACTTCGATAGGAAAACGGTTTTTCACAATAAATCCACTTCCATCTTCTCTTATCCATCTTCCGATGCTCCTAAGTGCTAAATGCGCAGCTCGTTTAAAGGCGCCTGCTTCCTGCTTTTTTCCTAAAGCTGCATATTGTGAAGCGTAAATCTCATAAGTCACAGCTGCCGCTGCTTCATTCCAGATATGTTGAGCACTTCTACCGCCTGTCGGCACCTCTCCATAAGGCGATTGCATGAAAAGAGAAGTCCATGCTCCCAAACATAATTTGCGGGAAATAAAAATCAAAAAATGTTCCGTTATATCCTTCCGCCAAAATAGAAGCCATAAACTGCCTCGTAAACTCATCATACACCATTGGCGGATTAGTCTTATTATCTATATACAAGCCAAACTCAGACATATATTGCTGCTGGTGTTCCAGATGAATATGAAAGAAATCTTTGTGATCGTTAATCCCTTTTTTTAACCGTAAATATTCACCGGCTAAAGCTACAACATTGTGATTATAACAGATTTTCTTACGCTTCAAGTTATCCCGATATAGCACATACGGATCAATTTCAGCCATTTTTTCGTGCCAGACAATCATTTGTGCTTCAGAAACCAATCCTTTATAAAGATCCATCGCCAGCATAATAGGCTGAATAAAGAATTCACCATGGTGATGGGCACACCTGTTCTCATGCATCTCACTCACTGAACAATCCAAAGCCTTTATTCCACTCTTTACCAAAGCATCATCTTTCAAGTATCCCGTTTGAGCCAGTAAACCTATAGACAGAGCATAGCAAGGAGTCGAGTATTGCCATTCGATTTTATAGACCGGATCAATAATTGCTCCCGTCACTTTATCCTGACAAGACGCAAATGCACGAACCTGACATTCTATCAATCTCAAATATTCATTATTATCTAATCCTGATGATTGAAAATCAACTACTCGCTTCTGGTTCTTCAAAAAAGTTTCTACCAACTGCCCTAATTGAGGATTATCTTCCCGAATATTTTGTTCAGCCAATAATATATTATTTATATCTCTTAATGAACCAGCATCCACCTTCGACACGAATATCAAAAAGACATAAACTGACCCAAATGACTTTATGTACAAGCTCCGTTTTCATGGTTTTATAGCTTTATCGAGTTTCACATCTGGATTTCCACACCATATCTTCTTTCCAGTCCATTCGGCATACGAAGTATTCCAAAATTCATCAATAGTAGAAAGCCCCAATGCCGCAAAAGCTGCTGTACACAGATAGAGACTTTCCCGTAGATATATATCTTTCAGCTATTTGTGGTTGATGACCTGCAAATCCTAATGTCAGCCATCCATCTGCATCAAAATTCCCTTTAACCGACATGTGTTTCTTTTTATAACAGCTGTCAGAGCACATCTAACCTGTGCCTTTGTAACCGATACCGGCAACAAATCTTTCAATGCAGCTTGGGATAGTACATGAAACGTCCCGAACCTATAAGCTATTGACCGGCCTATCACCGGATAAGCTCCATCCGGAGAAATCATTCTTTCTTGTTGTTCTGCATATCTGGAAAAAGCGCTTTTTCTCCAACTGATAAAATTCATCTTCACCTTTTGCATACTTTTGCATTACTTCCAGCACATCCAATAACATAGGATGGATCACATAGCTATTATAATAATCCATATGTAAATCTACCCCATCTCCATACCATCCATCACCTTTATACCAGTCCTTGAAACGCATAATGGCATAGTTAACAGGTTCCATATTACATTCTCCTGTCCGAATTCCAGTAAAGTAGCTTCTACCATGGCTGAAAATAATAACCAATTGCTCTCTATCGGTTTTATCTTACGTATCTGCTGCAATGCATTCAATACATTCTGTCGAGTCTTGTCCGAAAGATTCCCCCAAATTTGTTTAGGAGCACGTAATATCCCCTGACAGAAGAAAGCAGCGTCCACCAACGGTTGTCGTGTCACCACAAAATTTAAATAATCAGGAGACTCGGGATTGAAACCATTATCTATGGAGAGAAGCATCAGACGTATATATTTACTTCTCAATCTTCCCTCTTCTGTTTCATCAGGGCCAAGTTCCAGCCAGGGAGCCATACCAACTAACAAACGTCCCAAAGCTTCTAAATGAGTAGTACGCGTATTGGGAGGATTCAATGCACCGGATATAGTTTCTACCGGCATATTCTTCTTCAGTTCCCCCTTACTCATATTTTCTAATACCGGGTCCGCTATTTTTGTCAATACAGTAATCCAATAAGTACGATCCTCCAAACCTGATGGATTTTGTGAATAACCACATAAACTTATTAATAAGAACAATGTACAGGTAAAAATATTCTTTTTCATGATTCTATAGTATATTGATTATGGTTTCATAAATTTATCAATGGGAAATTCTTCCCCGGAAAAGGCTTTAATGCTGGTCCACGGGGAAAGAGGAGCTGTCCAGAAAACATCATCTGCCGGTAAACCTAAAGGTAGGAAACCTAAAGAACAGAGATAGACACAAGGAGTTGATAAATAAGAATCCCCTAATTCCGGCTGTTCACCACACACTCCAATCGTTAACCAACCATTTTTATCAAAGGTACCCGGCTGTTCAAATAAACGCTTCAGCATAGCAGTCATTGCCCCCCGTACTTGACCTGCTTTTAAACTTGATGGAAGTTGATGGAATAATGCACTGGCTCCCAAAACTTGAAAAGCTGCCGAACGATAACTTACTGAACGTCCCAATACCGGATAACTTCCATCCGGTGCAATCATGCGTTCCTGAATTTCCGCATATCTGACGAAACGTTTCCACTCTTTGTCTAAAAGTATCTGATAAGATGAATCATATTTCACTACAACCTTTAAAACCTGTAACAACATAGGATGAATGACATAACTATTGTAATAATCCAAATGAAAATTCTCCCCCATCTCCATAAACTCCGTCTCCTTTATACCATTGTTCATGTGATGAAATAGCCTTCTCTATTACTTCAAAATTCCATTCATTACCGAAACTTTTCAACCCACATTCCACCATCGCAGAAAACAATAGCCAATTATTATTTCCCGGCTTCATTGTACGTGTCGATTTCCATTGTTCTATTAAACGTTGTTGAGTCTTATCATCAAGATTTCCCCATAACTGAGTGGGTGCCTGTAACAATCCTTGTATCAAAAAGGCACTATTCACCAAGATCTGCCGTGTGGCTGTACTATTAAAATAATCATCAGCATGAGGATCTACAGAATTCTTCAACCCCTTTACAGACCATTTTAATATATTTATCACGCAACTTTCCTTCTGCAGTTTTATCTGGCCCCAATTCTAACCATGGTGCTATTCCTGCTATTGTTCGTCCCACCGACTCCATATGTGTAACAAACTCCCTGCTACTAGCTTTCGCAGATGAAGAACGTCCAACTGGAATATTCTTTCTTAACTGGTCCTTACTCAAATTACTCAAAACCGGATCTGCTATCTTTAATAGCGTATGTACCCAATATTCTCTATCACTCTGGGAAGCATTTTGCCCTTGTACAGCAGAAATTGCCATAACAGAAAAGAAAAAAAAGCCGATACTAATTTAATCAGTTGATGTGTCATAGCTTTATTTTTTAGATTATAACTTGTGGTTGCAAAACTATGGAAAAAAACAGATTTCAAATAAGACAGAAATTCTAATATATATTCATTTCATCCACAAAAATCCCTCTTCCACTAAAAAGGACAATATTGCTATTATTTGAACGATTGTATTATCAGAATCTAAAAAAGCTAAGCATTATTTTTGTACCACAATCAGTAATAAAAATACTATGAGAAACGTCATACTGTTAACATTTTACATACTAATAGGAAATATATTCAGTACATCTCTTTATGCAGATAACAGCATAAAATTACATGCATCGCACATATCCATTAATAAAGGAATGCATCAGTCGACAATTCATGCCATGTATCAGGATGAGTTCGGAATGATATGGTTTGGTACCAAAAGAGGATTAGTAAGATATGATGGAACTCAAATGAAATTCATACAAAAACTTTATAATGACATTCCCGATGCAGAAGAGTTGGTACGTTCCATTACGGGGGATCAAAATGGCAATATTTATATAGAGACACGTTCAGGCATTATAGAGTATAACATACAACAAGATCATTTCCGTAAAATAACCCCTTATTCACAATGCATGTACTATTCGGACTCTTGCTTATGGATAGGGTATAAAAATACAATCTACCAATGGAAGAACAATATATTAAAACTACATTTACAGTTACCAAAGGAATCTTGCATTATAGATTGCATCACTGAAACATCCAAAGGAAATCTGTACATAGGCACCAGAGACGACGGTATATTCCTTATCAGAAGGAATAAAGACACAAAACAGATGTTAGCGAATATCAACCAGATACGCCAATTATACATTGATTCAGAACAAAAGATATGGGTCGCTACCCGAAGGAACGGATTATTCCTCATAGATAGTGATGAAAATATCAAAAATTATAATTATTCAGAAAACAGCAATAATTGCATATCAAGTGACATTGTACGATCTATATGCGAAGACAATGCAGGTAACTTATGGATTGCCACTTTCAATGGATTAAATAAATATGATAAAAAAGAAAGAAAGTTCCTCCAATATGAGTTTATTAACGAAAATGCCTATACCCTAAATGATGCATCTATCTATTGCTTAATGAAAGATCAACAAGGAACTATTTGAGCGGTTCGTTTTATGGTGAAATAAATTGCTTTCACCCGAGCACAGTACATTCTCCTATCATTTTGTCACTAAAGATATAATGCCATCCTCCCCATCTAAACATGCAATCTTCGGAAAAACAGTAGAAGATAATGAAGGGAATTTATGGATGGCAACAGAACGAGACGGATTATATTTTTTTTTCAATACACACACCAAAGCTTTGAAAAAGCTACCATTCACAGACAACGTGCAAACCTTATATCTGGATAAACCCAAAAAACATCCTATGGATCGGAACATTACTTGGCGGACTAAAAAAATATGATCTGCAAACTCAATCCACTCAGGTATTTCTCAGAAACGTATTACACAACAATAGCATCAGAGAAATTATCCCTTATAATGATTCCCTTTATCATAGCTACGCATAACGGCATCAGTATATTTGATACTCATACAAATAAAAAGTACCATCCTCTCTTCAGAACAGATAGATTTACAGAGAATGTCTGTGACAACCATCCTATTAGACTCCCCAAAAACAACTATGGATTGCTGTTCAGAATCAATTACTTTGCTACAACCTGCTCAATAAATCATGGCAGCATATTTGTATTCGCAAATCGGAGAACTGTATAGTCAACAAGATTATTGAGAATCGGAATGGGGATATCTTAATAGGAACCTCCAGACATGGAATATTCCGGAAAAGAAAAGGAGAAGCAGAATTAGAACCCTTTGCCACAGATGCCATCTTAATGAAAGACATTATAGATATGTGTGAAGATAAGTATGGTGGTATTCTTATTGTTACCAATGAAGGACTCATTTATATAAATAATGAAGAAGAAATTACTAATATTGATAAAAACCGATTCTTATCTACTTTCCAGGTAAATAGCAACTGCTTATTTCTGGACCGAAACAATAATGTCTATTTAGGAGGAATCAATATGTTCTGTTCATTCCCTTTAAAGCAAATTTTCAACAAACCAGAGCATTATCAAGTAGGTATATCTGAATTCTCCGTCAATGATACTCCCTTGGAGGTAGACTCAAGCGGAAAAACACTTAAGCAATCCATTCTTTACACTAACAGGATTGAATTGCCTTATGATCAGCATGCCATAGGAATCAGAGCATATACCAGTAACTATGCCGCCTCTTTTACCTGTGGCATTAAATATAAACTGGAACCTTTTGACAAAGAATGGAAACGCACCAATAGTTTAAATGAAATAAACTATACCAATTTATCACCAGATAAATACATCTTATATATTCAAGGAGATGTAGCCTTGGCCAATGGAGAATTTCCGGAGCGCAAACTCGATATCATAATAAATCCTCCTTTTTATCAAACCCCTCTAGCCTACATATTATATGTTCTATTAACTATTCTATTACTATACGAAGCATACCAAGTAATCATCTTACGTTCATCTCTAAAAATAGAAAAGGAACAGAAGCGAAATATGGAGCAACTCAATCAAAGCAAACTACGTTTCTTCACTAACATATCTCATGAATTCAAAACACCTTTAACACTTATATCCAATCAAGTCGAACTATTATTACAGAGTAAAAAATATACCTCCAAAGCTAAATACTAAATTACTGAATATTTGGAGAAACATCACCAGATTAAATCAACTCATCATAGAACTGATGGAATTCAGAAAACAAGAACAGGGTTTCACTCCTTTAAAGGTAAACTATTATAATTTAATAGACATAGTGAATAATGTGGTAGACTCTTTCAAAGAGTATGCACAAACAAGAAAAAAAATAAACCTAACTTTACTTGCCGGACAAGATGATATTTCTTTCTATTTTGATAAGCAGTTAATTGAAAAAGCACTATTTAATTTGTTATCCAATGCTTTCAAATTTACTCCAGAAAATGGCAATATCTTCGTACGATTAAAATATGAAAGCATGAAAGTTTCATTGGAAATCTCAGATACAGGTGTAGGCATTAATGCCAAAGAGCTAGAAAATATATTCATCCGGTTTTACCAAACAGATAATATTGTTTCACTAATAATATCGGAACTGGAATCGGCTTGGCTTACACAAAAAATATAGTAGAGGCCCATAAAGGAGTAATCACAGTTAAAAGTATTAAAGGAAAAGGTAGTTGTTTCACTATACAACTGCCTACTGATATCCAATATCCTCCCAGCAATATTCAGGAAAATTTGCCTATCATAGAAGATTACAAGCTTAATGTAGCTGGTTTCATCTCCACAGATACACAGGAAGGAGGAGCAACAGAAGAAAGAAAGGAAAATAGTGAAAAGCATTATAAGCTATTAATTATAGAAGATAACCGGGAACTCAGGCAACTACTCACAGAAGTCTTTTCTGACCTCTACAATGTCGAAACAGCAGAAAATGGTAAAAAAGGATATGAAAAAAGCTCTCTCTGTTATACCCGACATCATTATCAGTGATGTTGTTATGCCGGAGATGTCCGGAACAGAGTTATGTCAGAAATTAAAAAACAATATAAAGACCTCTCACATTCCCATCATTTTATTAACATCACAAACAGCTTCTGAATACATTATTGAAGGTCTGAAAATTGGAGCAGACGACTATATATGCAAACCTTTCAGCATTAAACAATTGATTGTCAGATGTAATAACTTAATCAATCTACGCAGAACATTACAACAAAAATATGCTAAAGAAAGCAATTCCAGCAGTGAATTAATTGCCACATCTACATTAGATCAAGTTTTATTAGATAAATCTATCGAGCTAATTGAAAATAACCTAGAAAATCCTGTATTCAGTGTTGATTTCCTCGGCACAAGAACTTTGTATAGGACGTACCAAATACTTCACGAAAATAAAAGCAATAACAGGTATGACACCTAACGAATTTATTATAAACATTAAACTTAAATTAGCTTACCGAAGAATTGAACAACAACCGGATATCTCTATTACAGAACTCGCCATGCAATTGGGATTCAGTTCTACCAGCTATTTCATAAAACGATTTAAAGAATTTTCCGGAATGACACCTAATCAGTATAAACAAAAGATAAATGAGAATGGCACATCATAGCAAATTATCCTTCCTCCACCTGCATCGCCACAATCTCCTGCAAAACGCTAACAGCCGTTTCTACATTCTTCACATCTTTTACCAACATACTACGACGGGTATTCTGCTCACGCAGATCGCAACGGCGGGTATATTTCATCATATAAGCAATGACTTTACCGAACGCCTGGCTCTGATAATACGGGCTATCCGGATTAGAAACAAAGAACAATGACATACGTCCTCCCTTGAGAAAAATATTTCTCTGCACCAAGACGTGCAGCAAGGCGGCGTAAAGGTACAATCCGTAGTAGTTCTTCCGTTTCTGACGGGATAGGACCAAACCGATCTATAAGACGAGTACGGAAGTCCTCCACATCTTTATCCAACGTCAAACTATCTAATTCGCGGTAAAGCAACATACGCTCACTACTACCCGTAACATAAGTGGCAGGAAGCAACAATTCCAAATCACTCTCTACCTGACATTCATCTACAAATTGCTCTCCACTGATGACGCCCCCCTCTGCTTTCAGTTCTTCGGCATAAAGATCTGCAAATTCATCCGTCTTCAGTTCATGTACAGCTTCTGATAGTATCTTCTGATAGGTTTCATAACCCAGATCGGCAATAAAGCCACTCTGTTCCGCACCAAGCATATTGCCTGCACCACGAATATCGAGATCCTGCATGGCTATATGAATTCCACTACCCAGTCGCTGAAATTCTCAATAGCCTGCAGACGACGTCTCGCCTCAGGAGTCAAGGAAGAAAGAGGAGGTGCCAACAAATAGCAGAATGCTTTCTTATTGCTTCGTCCTACACGACCACGCATCTGATGCAAGTCGCTCAGTCCGAAATTCTGTGCCTGATTGATGATAATGGTATTGGCATTTGGAATATCAATACCGCTCTCTATAATTGTAGTGGCTATCAGCACATCATAATCATAATTGACAAAGCCGAAAATAATCTTTTCCAATTCGGTCGGCTCCATTTGTCCATGCCCGATGGCTATACGGCAATCCGGAATATGCCGTTCAATCATCGCTTTTAATTCAGGCAAATTAGAAATGCGGTTATTTACAAGAAATACCTGTCCGTTCCGGCTCATCTCAAAGTTGATAGCATCCACTATAACTTCCTCATTAAAGGTATGCACCTCAGTCTGAATAGGATAACGGTTTGGAGGAGGCGTTTGAATAACGCTCAGGTCACGTGCCCCCATTAATGAGAACTGCAATGTACGCGGAATAGGCGTGGCCGTCATGGTCAAGGTGTCTACATTGACCTTCAACTGGCGCAACTTCTCCTTAACGGATACACCGAACTTCTGTTCTTCATCAATAATCAGCAACCCCAAGTCCTTGAATTGTATGTCCTTACCTAAAATCCGATGTGTACCGATAAGTATATTCACATCACCTGCCGCCAATCCTTTTACGACCGCTTTTGCCTGAGCTGCCGTACGGGCACGACTCAGGTACTCCACCCTACAAGGCAAATCTTTCAAACGCTCTTTAAACGTCTGGAAATGTTGGTAAGCCAACACGGTGGTAGGTACCAGAACCGCTACCTGTTTATTGTCCGCCACGGCTTTAAAAGCAGCACGAACTGCCACTTCTGTTTTACCAAACCCCACGTCTCCACAAACCAGACGGTCCATCGGACGGTTACTTTCCATATCCGCTTTTACATCCGCCGTTGCTTTACTTTGGTCTGGTGTATCTTCGTAAATAAAAGATGCTTCCAGTTCCCGTTGCAAGAAACTATCCACACTGAACTGAAAACCTTTTTCCTCACGACGCTGAGAATACAATTTTATGAGGTCACGGGCAATATCCTTAATTTTGGTCTTAGTACGCTCTTTAAGTTTCTCCCAAGCTCCCGTACCCAATTTATTCAAACGGGGAGCCTCACCATCTTTTCCTTTATACTTTGAAACTTTATGTAATGAATGGATAGAAAACAAAAACTACATCTTCATTCTGATAAACCAGTTTCATCACTTCCTGCGTTGTATCACCGTTAGAATACGCACCAATCCGGAAAAGCGTCCCACACCATGATCGGTATGTACCACATAATCTCCCGGTGTAAACTGATTCAATTCTTTCAGACTCAGAGCGACCTTGCCACTACGTGCTTTATCACTTTTGAGATTATATTTATGAAAACGGTCGAATAACTGATGATCCGTAAAAATGCAAAGCCGCAAGGCATTATCAGCAAAACCTTCATGCAACGTGCGCTCTACAGCTGTAAAAGCAATCTCTTCTCCCCTGTCTTCAAAAATGGCACGAATACGGTCAGTCTGCTTCATACTGTCACTACAGATGTAAAGCGTATACCCTTTCTCCATATACTCTTTGAAGCTTTCGGCCACCATATCAAAGTTTTTATGGAATATAGGTTGGGCAGACGTATCGAATGTCACTGTAGCATCCGGTGTCCCGGTTGGTTTGTTACCGAACTCCATACGGCAAAAGTCCAACGCACGAAGCGTAAACTCACTTCCATCAATCAGCTTTCCATCCAAAGTAATACAACCACTTTCTTCCGCTTCGCGGGCTGCAATCGCTTGTGGGGTAAGTGTTTCATCGTGTACAGTCTGGATACGTTCACGCAGCCAAAGCAGATCACGCATTGCCAATACAGTATTCGCCGGCAGAAAATCCAGAAAAGAAACCATACCGCTTGCATCCCCCTGTTCCAAACTACGGCTCAAATCCGGCACGATAACAATACTGTCTTTCCTTTCTTTAGAAAGTTGCGTTTCTACTTCAAACGTACGGATACTTTCTACTTCATCACCAAAAAAGTCTATACGATATGGAAATTCGGAAGAGAAAGAAAATACATCAATGATACTACCACGTACAGCATACTGCCCCGGTTCATAGACATAGTCCACATACTCAAAACCATAGCTACGCAAGACTTCCGTAATAAAATTCGTATCCACATTTTCCCCTGTATGCAATTTCAGAGTTTTATCTCCCAGTTCCTTCCGGGAAACCACCCTTTCTGCCAAAGCATCGGGATAAGTCACAACACAAAGTCCTTCCTCTCCCCTTTTTTGTAAGCGGCTCAGCACTTCTGTACGCAGAATTTCATTGGCCGCATCTTTCTGCCCGTATTTTATTGCCCTACGAAACGAAGAAGGAAAGAACAAAACTTTCTCAGTTCCCAGTACTTGTGTTAAATCATGGTAGAAATATCCTGCCTCTTCCAGATCGCCCAGAATAAAAACAAAAAGGAAACTCTCCGCGTTGCACCAGCACGGATGAAAACAATGAAGCGGCAGAGGCACACAGCCCCCCGCAAAAAAGGGTGCGGACAGACGGATCCTTCAGCAGGCCACTTATAGCTTCCACATTGGAGTGAGTGGCATATCGTTGTTGTAGCTCGGTAATTGTCATCATAACGGGCGCGAAATTACTAAATAATCCTTAGATTTATTCGTATGTGGCAGAAAACACTTAACTTTGTTCCCAATTAGAACCCCCTTTTATGAATATGCAGACATCGGACAGCATCGTTATCATTCCCACATACAACGAACGGGAAAACATCGAGAACATTATCCGCGCCGTTTTCGCCTTGGAAAAAGTATTCCATATCCTTATCATTGAAGATGGCTCGCCTGACGGCACTGCCAGCATCGTCAAAACGTTGCAGCAAGAGTTTCCCGAACGCTTATTCATGATAGAGCGGAAAGGAAAATTAGGGTTAGGTACCGCCTACATTGCCGGGTTCAAATGGTCTCTGGAACATGATTATGAATACATTTTCGAAATGGATGCTGATTTCAGCCACAATCCGGCTGACCTTCCCCGTCTATATAAAGCTTGTGCCGAAGAAAGTGCCGATGTTGCCATCGGTTCGCGGTATATCAGCGGAGTCAATGTGGTAAATTGGCCCATGGGACGTGTATTGATGTCCTATTTTGCCTCCAAGTATGTGCGTCTTATTACGGGTATCCCTGTACAAGATACAACTGCCGGGTTCAAATGCTACCGCCGTAGGGTACTGGAAACAATCGACCTCGATGGTATCCGCTTCAAAGGTTATGCCTTCCAAATTGAAATGAAATTCACTGCTTACAAATGCGGTTTCAAGATTGTGGAAGTACCGGTTATCTTTATCAACCGGGAACTGGGTACTTCAAAAATGAACAGTAGTATCTTTGGAGAAGCAGTCTTCGGGGTTATCAAATTGAAAGTACATAGTTGGTTCCACAAGTACCCGAAAGCTGTGAAAAATGGTTAGTGATTAACGATAAATGATTTAGCAGAAGATGAAAAGAACTCTGATACATAACGCTACAATAGTGAACGAGGGACATTCCGTGCAAGGTTCCGTAGTAATTGAAAACGGAAAGATTGCCGAGGTGTTGACTTATGGCAAAGAACTGTCCGCCCCTTGTGATGAAACAATAGATGCCACCGGCTGCTGTCTGCTTCCGGGTATCATTGACGACCATGTACATTTCCGCGATCCGGGACTAACCCACAAAGCGGATATTCTCACCGAAAGTCGTGCAGCAGCCGCAGGTGGTGTCACTTCCATCATGGATATGCCGAATACACAGCCATTGACTACCACTCTCGATGCACTTGAACAGAAATTCGATCTTTTGAATGAGAAGTGTATTGTCAACCATTCCTGCTACTTCGGTGCCACCAATAATAATTACACGGAATTCAACCAGCTGGACAAACATCGTGTATGTGGCATCAAACTTTTCATGGGTTCCAGCACCGGTAATATGTTGGTAGACAAAAGTAACAGTCTGCTGAACATTTTCAACGGAACAGATATGCTGATTGCAACTCATTGCGAGAGCCGAGATTATCAAAAAAGAATACTGAATATTACAAGGAAATGTTCCGTAACGCACCGGAAATCCCAATCAGCAAACATCCCAACATACGTTCTGTAGCAGCGTGTTATTCCTCATCACAACTTGCTATACGTATGGCAAGCCTAGCCGGTGCACGCTTGCATGTGCTGCATGTTTCTACTGCAAAAAGAATTGCAGCTGTTCAGTGATGCTCCATTGGAAGATAAACATATTACAGCCGAAGCCTGCATTGCACATCTGCTATACCGCCAACAGGATTATAAAGAACTGGGAACCCGCATCAAATGTAATCCTTCCATTAAGAAACAAGCTGACCGCGATGCCTTACGGAATGCAGTCAACACCGGAGTTATCGATGTCATTGCTACCGACCATGCACCTCACCTGCTCAGCGAGAAAGAAGGTGGTGCCTTGAAAAGCAATGTCGGGTATGCCAATGATTCAATTCTCCTTGGTCAGTATGCTTGAACTGGCGGAAAAAGGCATTTTTCTATCGAAACCATTGTTGAGAAGATGTGTCATGCCCCTGCCCAGATATATGGTATCTGCAATCGCGGTTATATTCGCGAAGGCTATCAGGCCGACCTCGTACTTGTCAGTCATAGCGAACGTTGGGAAGTCAATACTGAGAATATACTCAGCAAATGCGGATGGAGTCCGCTTGAAGGCAATTCTTTCCGTTGGAAAGTAGAAAAGACATTTGCGAACGGGCATCTGATATATAGTGACGGTCAAGTAGATGATACTTACCGCGGTGAAGAACTGAGATTCGATTATTAATACTAAAATTTAGCGATGAATAATTCAGTGGATAAGGTATTGACGTATACCATTCACGAGGTTGCTCCATATATCAACTGGATATATTTCTTTCATGCATGGGGTTTCCAACCCAAGGAAAAAGAACGTGCCAAAGCGGCTGAAGCCATGCAGCTGTTTAAGGAAGCAAACCAGATGCTCAACCAACTGGATAAAAATTATCATGTCCACATTATTTTCCGTCTATGTGAAGCCAATGCCGATGGAGATAATCTGATACTGGATGGAAAGCTTTTTCCTTTACTCCGCCAGCAGATCCCACATCCGGATGGCAGTCCCTTTCTTTGTCTTAGCGACTTTGTACGTCCGCTATCTTCAGGTATTCCTGATACGGTAGGTATTTTTGCTGCATCGTGTGACGGAGAAGTGGAACTTCTATATGAAAACGATACCTACAAACGCATGTTGGTGCAGACACTTGCCGACCGGCTTGCCGAAGCAGCAACAGAGAAGATGCATGAATACGTACGCAAGGTTGCCTGGGGGTATGCTAAAGATGAGAACCTTTCTATTCCGGATTTGTTGAGAGAAAAGTTCCAGGGCATACGACCTGCCGTAGGCTACCCCTCCCTGCCCGACCAGTCTGTTAATTTCCTATTGAACGACTTGCTTCATATGGAGCAAATAGGTATTACTCTGACTGAGAATGGAGCTATGCGTCCGCATGCCACAGTCTGTGGACTGATATTGGCACATCCGGCTGCACGCTATTTCGCTGTTGGCAAGATAGGTAATGACCAACTGGAAGATTATGCACGACGCAGGAAGATGTCCGTAAAGGAAATCAGAAAATTTTTGGCTGCAAACCTGTGATTATCCGACTTCCTTTGCGACTAACAGTACAAAAGCAATTCAAGAAGCAAGAAGAAGACGATGGAGAATGTAGAACAAGAGTTCCTGTCCGTAATACGGGAGTATGAACGCGTCATATACAAAGTGTGCTATTTGTATACTACGCCGAATGCTACCCTGAACGATTTATATCAGGACGTTGTACTCAATCTGTGGAGGGCCTATCCCAAGTTCCGACGGGAGTGTAAAGTCTCCACATGGATTTACCGCATCGCTTTAAATACTTGTATCAGCTTTATCCGTAAAGAAAAGAAAACATCCCCGAAATCGTGACCTTGAGTCAAGATTCCGACCGGATGGAAGAATTGGACGAAACACAAAACATGTTAAAAGCAACTCTATCGGATGATCAACCGATTGGGACAACTGGTAAAACCCATAATTCTGCTTTATCTGGAAGAAAAAAAGCTACGAGGAAAATTGCTGAAATTACCGGACTGACAATAACAAACATTGCTACCAAAATTAGCCGGATTAAGGACAAACTTAGAAAAATGAACAAGGAGGAATGATATGGAACTGGATGAACTGAAGAAATCTTGGAATGCACTGGACGAGCAATTGAAGAAAGAGCCGATTGCCGACGAAAAGCAGATTGCAGGCATGATTGCCGAATATAAGGCAAACGCACGTAAAAGTATAGGGCGTCTTACAGGTTGGCAGCGCTTCTCCATAGGCATCGGAGTGGTAGGGCTTGCTCTCCTTCTGGTTATTTGGTTATTGCCATCCATTTTTCAAATCACCGAAGAATGGCAGCCTAAAATAAATACACTTGTAATTTTTGTTGGAATCAGTATTCTGATAGGGATCTGGTGGGATCATAAAAACTATCGCTGGATAAGGAACACAAAGATTGAAGAAATGCCCGTAGCTATTGTTAGTAAGCGCATGGCAAGTTTCCGTCGATGGACAAGGTATGAGATTATCGCCATCATCGCATGGGTAATTATATTCAATATTCTCAATTATTGGGTAATGGGATATTATAAGGCATCCTTTGGCGTCCAGGCTACCCTGATCGCATTCTTTGTGCTCTGCGATGTTGCCATCATTTACCTGTTATACAAGAAAGTAGCTTATAAACATCTTAACGATATCAAGAAGAATATAGAAGAATTAGAAGATATATGCACAGAATAACCTTACTCCTTATCCTTTTTTCTACTGATCCCTGATGCGTACATCTATTTTATGTACATTATCCGGAAAACCAAAAACATCTGGTTACGTATTATCCACTGGATACCTACCCTATTATTAATTTCAGGTTACTTTCTGTTGATGCAAGGCATAGGTGAAAATGCAATGGCACACCATGTCCAGAGCCATTGGAAGACTGGCAATTGCCATTTTCCTGTTTGCCATCCCCAAAACGATATTTATGATATGCTCACTGGTGGGATTACCTTTCCATTATCTACTGCGCTGGCCCCGTTCGCCATTTACAGCCGTAGGATTGGTGCTGGGAGTAGCCAGTTTCTTCAATATTCTTTATGGCACACTGGTAGGCATCAGTAAGTTTGAAGTAAAAGAAATAGAATTCCATCACCCGAACCTGCCTAAAGCATTCGACGGATACCGCATCGTACAGTTATCTGATATACATATCGGCAGCTGGATAGAGAATGAAAAAGCCTATCCATGAATTGGTAAAATTGGTCAATGAGCAAAAACCTGATTTAATTGTGTTCACCGGTGACTTGGTGAATCAACGCAGCTGTGAGCTGGAAGGTTTTCAAAATATTCTGTCACAACTGCATGCCAAAGATGGAGTATATTCTATTTTGGGTAACCATGACTACGGAAGTTACTACCGTTGGAAAAACCTGAAAGAACAAGTGAATAACCTCGACAACCTGGTGCGTATGGAAAAGGCAATGGGATGGGAACTACTGAACAATGAACATACTACATTTATACCATCAGGGAGATAGTATAGCCCTTATTGGTGTGGAAAATGATGGAGAACCACCCTTTTCCCCAATTTGCCGACTTAAAGAAGGCTTCTGAAGGAACAAACGGCATGTTTCGTGTTTTGTTGAGCCACAATCCTACCCATTGGCGGCGGGAAGTATTGCCAGACACAGACATTGAGCTAATGCTTGCCGGACATACTCATGCAATGCAAGCCATTATGTTCGGTCATTCACTCGCTTCACTGATTTATCCCGAATGGGGAGGAATGTACACAGAAGGAGACCGGGGATTATATGTCAATATAGGCATCGGCTATGTCGGATTGCCATTCCGCTTTGGAGCATGGCCCGAAATTACGGTGCTGACGTTGCGTAACTAATACGTAATAAGATTTTCATTCATACCCAACAAAACGTTGCTTACCTTCTTCAATATAGAAGATTTGTTCTTCTTTGCCCCGAGTAAGATTACGCAACCACAATAAAGCTCCCTCCAGTATATTCGTATGAATCAATTCATAGGTAGTAGCTATCTGTTTGCCAAGTGATCTCCAGCCCATCACACCATCTTGATAGAAAAGTTCATAGCTATTACCGGGCGTAATAAAATTATCGTCATTACGGGGAACAAACAATATTTTCCTGATCCAAGTAGGATTTTGTAAATCAAACGTTACTGTGCCATTTGCTTCCTCAGAAAAGAAAAATGTAAGCCAGTCACCATCATTCGCTTTATCCATAGCATGTGCAGGATTGCCATCAACAGGAGGACAACCTAATATAGCCTTCGAAGAAATTGCCACATCATCATGAATATTCTCATAAAAAGCCAACTCTGCAACCTCCGCACGCCAACCATCACGGGGAACAAAACGTACATAACGGTAAGGGCGTGAAGGATGGGATGGATAAAAGTTTACATTCACCCGAGGTGTATCCGCAATACAATACAAAATTTCCTTATTGCGGAAATTTATATCATTGCTTCCTTCTATTTTAGAACCGGTCATCCACGACATATACTCAAGAATATGATTCTGCAATGGATACTTTCGTTTAATAGACAGAGAAACATTCTTGTCCATATCCGGGACAAAAGTCCGTACCGTATCATCCTTTATCATAAACGGATAACCACATGGCTGGAAAAGCCCTTTCTCATTGCACAAAGGCTGGTAGATGACTCCCGGCTCAATATTCCTCACAATAGCCTGATCACCATCCCGCAAAGCTACGTCCACCGGAACATAACCGAAAGGTGTAAAAATTCCTAAAGCCACAAATTTACTTTTATCCATCCCATCTATCCTAACTGGATACTCATTGCTCCCGAAATATTCTTCTGTCACGTCTTTCAACAAAGGATTCCGAACCACTGAAGGAATACTATTATCCTTATATACTCCCTGATATTTCTCCTCTTGAATTCCATACTGCATACGATAAACCTTCCCCTTTTTACGTCCATCAGTCATTCCGACTGCCAGATCACGTGGGGAATCCATGTACCAAAAGGAAAGGGGTTTTCCATCCGTGTTTTTAAGTATATTCCAGACATGTGAATTCTGATTGGAAGGAGAATACAGATATTCGTCTATCCCCACAGGAAAACCCAACGACCGGAATATATATACTGTATGATCCGTCGTCTCCTTACAAGTGCCCAACCTGTATTTCAACAGATATTTAGCCCCCAAATGCGGTAAATCAAAATCTGAATTAGGAGAAAAAGGGGTTTCATACTTCAAGAATTTATTCAAAGCATCGGCAGCTTCGAGGATATTCTCACCCTGATAAAGCGAATCCAGTATAGGATGGTAATGATCATAATAAGCCTTCCGCCAACTTTCCAAAGGTTCATCACCCACACGATATGGTAATATCCATTCACAAAAATCATCAAACGAATAGTATTTAGCCCAAGACACCCTATTCCAAGTTTCGAAGGCTACGTCTATATTCTCTATCAAAAGAGCAGCTGTCATTCGCTGCACATCCTGCAATATGGGCAATGATTTATAATTAAAAGACTTCCACTTTCTTTTCCTCTCACTATCCGGAATATACCCATCTCCCAACGGAGCAGTAGCCAGTATAGCCTTCACACTATCCAGCCGCGCATCCTCATAACCATAATGGTAAGGCATATTCTCAATCAGAAAGCATGCTGCCTTATACTTAAGACTATCATCTTTATAGTATTGGAGTACCTTTTCCAACTCTGTTCTATTTTCACCGGCCAAGGTCAAAGCCCATTCCAAACGGTCTACAGTACCCATACATGAAAAAAAAGAGATAAAAATACAACTATCAGAAAAAAAGTTCCTATGCATAATTCTGTCATTATTTAGATAATAATATAGAGATTTCAATCGATATAAAAGTCTCAATGCCGCTGTATATATTCATCAAAACTATCTGTACCCGATAAAGACAGCTTCATCTTGATACGCTGCTTTGCTTTCAGTACAGACTTTGGAGTAATATTGAAAAGAAGAGAAATAGCCTTATTGGTTAACCGGGCACGCACCAGATAGCACAACTTCAATTCTTGCAAGCTCAAATGGGTAATCTCCAGATCAGCCGGTAGCCAATCATCACCATAAAGCAAATCAATCACTGCAAATAAATTCTGCCATTCGTATTCATTCCTTATAATTCCATAGGCAGGAGTCAGATGTAGCTTGAGTAGTTGACTCAAAGCCAACATACGCGAAGAAGAGCCGGACAGAGTAGAAAAGTCTTCAAACCGCTTCAATTCTTTAGTCAGTTGTTTATTCCTGAACAACAAGCAAGAACACCAATTATCGTTATATGTATCCATAGCTTATTTCATTTTTTTATTTCACATTTGTCTTTTCGTTTTAATATCTCCCTGACCTCACTACGCATTTCATCTATGGCAGTTGAGTGTACTTTAGGTTCTTTAGTCAGTACACTGTCTGCCGCTTCCTTCAACTTGTCGGGTTTATAAAAATCCGGTTCCGCATAAAGGTTGGCTAACAGATAGTAGGGGTAAATCCTGCCGGGCAAACGGTGGATAGCCCTATAGAAGAACTTCTCAGCCTGTTCATAACAATGTTGTTCCTGATAATTTTTTGCCCATGACATTCAATACCATCGGGTCGGAACTGTATCGGCAAGCCTCTTCCAGATATTTATTGGAATCACCATACAGGAAGGACTTATGCAGACTGTGCCCATACTCAAACAGAAATACCCCTCTACCTCTCAATACCGGATAAAGTTTCTCGTAAGCCTCATTGGCTGCCTTATAGCCTCCTGAGTGATAAAGCATACGTGCATACATCCATTTCCCACAAGCATCCTTTTCCTGTTGCCACTTTTCCATATATCCACCTGCCCATAAAGTGAGGCATACACAAAGAATAAAAGGTTTACCAATGACATCACCTATTCCACAAGCAAGAAGCAAGCATACACCGGCTACCACAAATGCCGGAAAATACATGGGATAAGAGGAGAAAAGAAAAAACAAGCAAAGACAGGATTGCACCACAAATGCCATAGCGGCCACGTTTCATGCCCATTCTCAGACACATTCCAATCACCACCACAACCACTGCACAAACTGCAATCCCTCTGTCAAGGCAAGCGACAGATATTCATTAAATGCATACTCGGACTACCCGCTACACGCTCTTCCCATACAGCATAATTCCCTTGCTCAAAATAAGATTCCTGCGCCTCACCATAAGCAAAGGCAAAACCTTTTTCACACCCCCAAGGATGATTGGCTATCGCCTTACAGGTTACTTTCCACATAAACAGACGCCCTAACGCAGAATCCGGTTTCAGAACAAAAGCCCCGACACCTCCCAGTATCAGAAGAAAGAAAATTCCTGTTCCCCATAATACATAGCGCCTCTTATATCTTTCCCACAAAACATACCACCTGCGTTTATCACGATGCATATATGCCACCCAGCCACATCCCACAGCGGCAGCAATCCATGCAGAACGGCTCATGGTAGCAGGCAACACGCAGAGAATAAGAATACCGGTTAAGGCAATCATCCCCTTTTCCAAATAGAAAGTACATATTATCCAAATAATAATCTCCGAGTTTATTTTCAGGCAGACAAAGGGTAGGATTTCCAACAAGAGTTTGTTTCAGATTCTCTCCATTATTAGGCATTTGAGGTATGAATTCAAAAAGCTGAATAATAATGAGGCAAACTCGCATTCAATTTCTTTTGCCATTGCTCATTCAATCCATCAATAGACGAAACACCAGACATAAGCAAATAACGAGCCATAGAAGCCAAAAAATCCGAAGAAAGCAATCTCTTTATTTCTTTTACAGAATCAATCTCTACAATTAATGTTCCTGTTGCTGTTACAATGCGACGTTTGGAAATCTTCTCTTCACTACTACCGCCTGCTGAATAAAATGGTACTCTCTGTTGTTCAAGCTCCTGACTCACCCAGGCTGTTGCTGCATCCTTCAACAGCATTTCAGCAGTCATTTTATCTTTCCTCTGATTTTCCACCCCACTTAGGTACAGCGAGTACACAAGCAAGCCTACAGTAGTCAGCAGCAATCCGCACAATATGTATAATGTTTGTTTATAGTATTTCATGGCATTTATAAATGTGTATGCCACACAAGTACATAAAAAGAAGCCCATCATCAAGCAATTATACCGTAAAGTCACTACAGATTTAAAGACATCTTCTAAATATAGCCAGGCATCATTTATGTGCGCTCAAGAAATCCCCTTTCAGACTACAATTATAAGTTTTTTTCAGCCAGCGAATATAAAGAATACACTCTAATATTTCCTGAAAGACATACATCATTTAATTTAATAAACAGGAGTTTTAAACAGCTATTACCCACTGATTATCAACCCATTGAAAATTTATAAATAAAAAACTAAGAGGCCAATTTAGGGTCAGGGTCACTTATAGCCCCGTATTTTAGCCAAATGAAGGAAGTGATTCTATTCCATGTCAAGAAAAAAAATGTGATAAGGTGATAAGGCGCTATCACTCTACCACCTTATCACTCTTTTATTCCTTCCTTTCCCGATATGAACACAATCCAACTCCTGATCCGCATAAATAATATTAAGTTTCAGATGTTAAGCCGCCGCATCGCCACTTTTATTCCTTTTCACTGCGACGGTTAAGGAAATTTGTAGTAGGTACTTATTCTTTCCACCATGGAGAAAGTTGCTTTCCATCACGGGGAAACTTTCTTTCCACCATGGTGGAAAGAAAGAAACTCCATGGTGGAAAGAATAAGCGTTCGGATGGAAAAGGCTAACCGTTGGAAGGGAAAAAGCATAGGAATGCCTAAGAAAGGAATTAGCTATTGCATTTCACTCATTTCTGTAGGGATATGAACAAAATGTGATAGGGTGGTAGGGGGATAAGGTGGTAGGGTGGTAAGGTGATAAAGTGATAGCGGGATAACGCTCTGTGATATATAGCGCAGCTACTTTATCGCCCTATCCCCTTACCACCCTATCACCTTATCCCCTTATCACTCTATCACCCTACCACTCTTTTATCCCTTCTGTACCGGATAAAATCAACTCCTGATTCGTATAGATAATAGATTCTATATTGTAATCAGCCCAAAAAGATTTACATACAATAAAATCATAAATATCGAATTTTTACCTATACAAAAGTCATCAAAATTGTGCAGACCGCCAATATATAAAAATAGATTCCAAAGCAATATCCGGCACGCAAACAACTGTATATTTCACTGTATAACAACACTATACAAATCCACAAAGAATCAAATCCATCTGTAACCGGGGGTATAGGTGACCCTGACCCCAATTGACCCTTAACAAGACTTCTCAAAACCTTAACAGCACCTCTTCACTGTTTCCTTTTTTGAATATAAAAACAAATAACTGACAATAAAAAAAACAGGCTATTATACAGAAAGTCACAAATTCTTAAGTCTAAAATTACTATTACTGTAAAAGAAGAGATGGCAACAAGCAATGTTGTGGTACCAAACAAAGAATGTTTCGTGTCACAACATTACTTGCTTTGCATTATGACATTGTATGTACCATTAAAAGTGCCATTGCCGGGTAGTATATCTAAATCAAAATGCATATCTTTGCAGCAATAAAAATCCAACACCTATGAAGATACTCTATTACATTTACCAAATATGTTTTGCATTGCCAATTCTGCTGGTATTGACTATTCTTACGGCTTTGGTCACGATTGTCGGCTCACTGATAGGCGGTGCACACATCTGGGGATATTATCCCGGAAAAATATGGTCACAACTAATTTGTGTTTTCCTGCTGATCCCTGTTAAGGTGCGCGGTCGGGAAAAGATACATAAACATACATCGTACGTATTCGTACCCAACCACCAGGGAGCATTCGACATCTTCCTCATCTACGGATTCCTGGGGACGCAACTTCAAGTGGATGATGAAGAAGAGCCTGCGGAAATTACCTTTCGTAGGAAAAGCCTGTGAAAGCGCAGGACACATCTTTGTCGACCGTTCAGGACCTAAGAAAGTACTGGAAACCATTCGTCAGGCAAAGGCGTCACTGAAAGATGGCGTATCATTGGTGGTATTCCCGGAAGGAGCACGTACTTTTACAGGACACATGGGATACTTCAAGAAAGGCGCTTTCCAGTTGGCAGACGAATTGCAATTGGAAGTAGTACCTGTCACTATCGACGGCTCATTCCAAATCCTACCCCGCACCGGTAAGTGGATACATCGCCATCGCATGATACTGACCATTCACGACCCTATCCCGCCCAAAGGGCAAGGTATAGAAAACATCAAGGCGACGATGGCCGAAGCCTACGCCGCCGTAGAAAGTGCTTTACCGGAAGAATACAAGGGAATGGTGAAAAACGAGGACCAATAATAAAATTAAAAATTAAAACATTTCTAATTATTAATTTAAATTTCGCAAGTTAAAAAGAATAGTTCTCATGAGTGCATAAAAAGGCATAGGGCTGAATATTATATTGTTTGATCACTTTAAAGATACTCATTTTCTGCAATATACAGAAATACCTATGCCTTTTTATGCACTCATGAGAACTATTCTTTTAACTTGCGAAACTTAAATAAAGAGATTGATGATGAGCGAATCAAGGATGGGAAGTTTGTTTTTAATACAACTGATGATTATTGCAAGGTAAACATTACAGGGTTCTACGCAAATGGAGTAAAAGACGGGCATTGGAAAAGTAGTTTGAAGGGGCGTTCTGGAAATTCGTATATTCGAACTAAAATCCGTTCTAATGAAACTGCATTCCTTCAAGCAGGAACGACCTGCATATTAGAAGGCAATTATAAAAATGGAGCAAGGAATGATGTATGGACTTTCACAAAAGAAAGTGCTGATTTTAAATATAACGGTAAGGCAACTTTCAAAAATGGAACATTCTATGGTGATTTTACAGCAACGGCTTCAGGAACTTTGCACAAAAGGGGAGATGGATTAAAAAAATACTCTCTTAAAGGACATTTTTCGGAGGGAGGACTTCCTGATAGTTTATGGGTCAGTAAATGAGTTGATGATTCTGGCATTGAATATTTACTAAAGATGACTTTTAAACTAGGCAAATTTGTTTCAATTAAAGTCAAAGACCAATCTACCGGAAATGATGTTACAGATGAATACAAAAGATACACTTATATTGCAGGAATGTATGCTGATAAGGGAGTATGCGTAGAGTGTACAGATAGCTTACCCGATATTTTTTTGAAATTATGTTGGGATGTTGGCTATGGGATGAAACCTTAATGACAGACGAGTTTGCTAGCAGCCCAAGTAGTAGGCAAATGAAATGTCTATTCTTGGATTGGTGAGGCTTAAATAAATAATACAAAAAATGCCCAGCTCTACATTATCGGGTGTAAAACTGGATATTTGTTTTGTAATTTACTGATTTTTTAAATATTTGTCACAGAGAGGCAGGCTCTAACAAAATTCTGCCATTATCACAGGTATATAAAAACAATAACCCTGAAGTTTGCTTATTCAGCAGGGACAACAGGGTCTTACGCTTGCAAATATAGGTATTAATTTCTATATTTGCAAGAAAAGTCTCGTTTTTAAACTTATATCAAATGAAATATAACGAATGTTTGCAAGTACTTTCCCCTGCAAGATTAAATAAATACGCACAAGCAAGTGGTAATGAAAAAAGCCAAAACCTTGCGTCTATACCAATGCAACATCAAGTTGAGCCAACGTTTTTATGGGGTTATCGGTATGTTTGAGATAATGCTACGCAATGCTATAAACACTCACTACAAACAATATTTCAATGATGATAATTGGATAATTAACCAAGCAAGGACCGGTGGATTGCTTGAACAAGAAGCTTCCGAAATATTGTGTATACAACACACTTATACAAATATGGGAGTGTACAACAACGACAAAATGGTTGCTTCCTTTACTTTCGGCTTTTGGACTTATCTATTTACAAGACATAATTACCGAGTAGGAGGGAAAACACTTCTTCAAATATTCCCTAACAAAGCGTATGGCTTAAAGCAAACGGACATCTATAAGCAGTTGACCGCTATTCGTGAATTTCGAAATCGGATAGCACATCATGAACCTATCTGCTTCAATACCACGCGTGCCATAGATACAAGGTATGCCAAAGAACATTATGAGTTAATACGAACCTATATCGAATACATGGGATTTGATTCAGATTCTGTATTGCGAATGGTAGAAAAGCCCGATTCAATATTTAAAGTAATAGATAGCATGAAGTAAATGCACCGTCCTCGATAAGATACTCTAAAACATAAAACTTATACCATTTTCTTAATAATTTCGAGTACTCTGTGTCAATTTATTGACTCTGTATATTGCAGACTTGTTACAGTTATGCTATATCACTCCATCCAAAAAGGAACTCTACCACCCTCAAATAGACTACTAAATCCATTTTGAATTACCGCTATAAAATAGTATAAATACAAATATAATCGCAGCAAGTAGGCAAAAAGCTTTTTATTCGTCTACTTTTTGGAATATCGCGAAAATGAAAATCGCTGTAACGCAAACTTAGAAAACTTACTAGGATACTGGAAAAAAAGGTGACTCCATATATTTGATACGTAGTAATTAATAATCAGTAGTGTTGATATGGGTATCCCGTATAATACTATTCTACCCAATTTGACTAATGGTTTGTCATCTGAATAGGCGAAGTACACTATTAAACTTGTAATACCGAACGTAACTATTATATACAACATCCAATCTCTTAACTGCTCTAAACACATACTTTACTTTGCTTGCTTTTGATAATACTCGTAATACTATTTGTAGTTATCCCTACCTTTAGCTGCATCCACCCACAAATAACACATGAAACAGGCAGACAAGAGGGAAATTACGGCACAGAGAATGGAGTAGAATTCATAACCCGAAATGCTAATTATTAATTTTTCCGCTCTCCTCCATACGCCGATGTTCCTCTATCAATTTCATATTCTCTTTAGCTTTATCGAGGAATTCCCTCACCAAAGGAGTACTCTTGAAAGACTGGGGAGCCGTACGGATAATATCCTCTATCTGTGGGGTCATGATGGGATAAGGCAGCGTGCTGCACATCATCATGAATACACTGGGACCAAGGACATTCTCATAATTGGCAGAAATAAACTCCTTTATATAGTCATTCATTTCTTTTAATCAAGGCTTCTCCCTCCTGAGTCAGTTGTTCGTGGATGTCATCCAATGCGGCGCCATCCAGAACCATACGTGCCTCTTTTCTTTTCCAGTTCTTCAATCTTCAGCTCAAGCGCATTGCGCTTTTCGATGAATTCATACAAAGCATTGTTTAGCGGTGTACCTTTAGCGGTGAGTTGAGAGTTGGATATGGAGACTTCAACTTTACCGTTCTCAAGTACAAGAGGCATGATAGCCTCATCATTCATGTAGAGCGTCACCATCATTACAGAGTCCGACGGGCCACTCGTTGAGAACAAACCGTGTACCACTTCGGCAGAGTCAATTGTTATCCATTGCCCGTCGCGGAGCGTTTTCAGGTATAACATCTTACCGTCGAGGCTGGTCACCGATGACACACCCTCCACTTTATACTTGCGACTGCACGAAGCAAAAAGCACGAGCAAAAGCATTAAGGGCAAAATACGGTTCACATTCATTCTAATCATGCAGGAAACGATTTTTAAGAAATACGATACAAAGGTACAACCTATTCGCGCTGTAAAGAAACTTTTTATCAATATTTAAATTTTGCTCTCTTTTTTTCCATTAATAATCCTTATAAGGAGGGAGAAAAGAAAGGATATTTCATTTAGTTTACTTATTTTTGCAGTGATAAGTAACAAAATGTAAACCCTATTACTGAAACAAGATAGTCTCCTATGTCAACTTATGCTCCTTTTGCCAAGCCACTCTACGTCATGCTGAAACCGGTAGGGGCCGTTTGCAACCTTGCATGCGACTACTGTTACTACCTGGAAAAGAGCAAACTATACCAGAACAACCCCAAGCATGTAATGAGCGAAGAGTTGCTGGAAAAGTTTATTGAAGAGTATATTAATTCGCAAACCATGCCGCAGGTAATGTTCACCTGGCATGGCGGGGAAACCCTGATGCGCCCGTTGTCTTTCTACAAAAAAGGCGATGGAGCTGCAAAAGAAATATGCACGCGGACGCACCATAGACAACAGCATACAAACCAACGGAACCATGCTGACGGATGAATGGTGCGAATTCTTCCGTGAAAACAACTGGCTGGTGGGTGTCTCTATCGACGGGCCGCAGGAGTTTCATGACGAATATCGCAAAAACAAGCAAGGTAAGCCTTCTTTTCGTAAAAGGTGATGCAAGGCATCAATTTATTGAAGAAACATGGTGTAGAATGGAACGGAATGGCGGTAGTGAATGACTACAATGCCGATTATCCGCTGGAATTTTACACAACTTCTTCAAGGAAATAGGCTGCCACTACATACAGTTTGCCCCCATCGTAGAGCGAGTATTCGGACATCAGGACGGACGACACCTCGCCTCACTCGCCGACCGGGAAGAGGTGGCCGAACTGGCGGACTTCTCCGTCAGCCCGGAGCAATGGGGCAATTTCCTCTGTACTCTCTTCGACGAATGGGTGAAAAAGGATGTAGGCACATATTACATTCAGTTGTTCGACTCTACCTTAGCCAACTGGATAGGCGAACAGCCGGGGGTATGCACCATGGCAAAGACCTGCGGGCATGCCGGAGTAATGGAATTCAACGGAGATGTATATTCCTGCGACCATTTTGTATTCCCCGAATATAAGCTGGGAAACATTTACCAGAAGACACTGGTGGAAATGATGTACAGTGAAAAGCAACAGGCTTTCGGACAGATGAAACAGCAATCGTTGCCCACTCAGTGCCGTGAATGTGAGTGGCTTTTTGCCTGCAACGGCGAATGTCCCAAGAACCGTTTTGCACGGACGGCAAGCGGAGAACCGGGATTGAACTATCTATGTAAAGGGTATCACCGTTTCTTCAGTCATGTGGCTCCGTATATGGACTTCATGAAGAACGAGCTGATAAATCAGCGCCCGCCTGCCAATGTGATGGATTTCATAAAAACAAAATCATAATAATCAAGTAAGAATGAAAATTAAGACCTATTTAGTGGCGCTCTCTGCGCTGGCGTTCGGTTCTGCAATGCGTGCCGACGAAGGAATGTGGTTGTTGCAGTTGATGAAACAGCAGAACTCCATTGAGTTAATGAAAAAGCAAGGGCTGAAACTGGAAGCAGACGACTTGTACAATCCGGGCGGAGTTTCACTGAAAGATGCGGTAGGTATCTTCGGAGGAGGCTGTACGGGTGAGATTATCTCACCGGAAGGTCTGATCTTGACTAACCACCACTGTGGTTATGCTTCTATCCAACAACACAGTAGTGTGGAACATGACTATCTGACAGATGGTTTCTGGGCTAAAAACCGTAGCGAGGAATTGCCTACTCCGGGATTGAAGTTCCAGTTCGTGGACCGTATTGAAGATATCACGGACATCGTAAACCAGAAAATCGCTGCCGGCGAAGTGACGGAAGTGAATGCAATGACCCGCCCGTTCCTCAACAAACTGGCTAAGGAATTATTCGAAAAAAGCGATCTGAAGGACAAGAAGGGTATCGAAGTACAAGCATTGCCATTCTATGCCGGTAACAAATACTACCTGTTCTACAAGAAAGTATACACAGACGTACGCATGGTAGCCGCTCCCCCCTCTTCTATCGGCAAATTCGGCGGAGAGACGGACAACTGGATGTGGCCACGCCACACGGGAGACTTCTCCATGTTCCGCATTTATGCTGACGCTAATGGTGATCCCGCAGAATATTCAGCATCAAACGTGCCCCTGAAAACTCCGAAATACCTGCCCATCTCAATCAAGGGGCTGGAGGAAGGCGATTATGCCATGATTATGGGTTTCCCCGGAAGCACAAGCCGCTACCTCACCGTATCGGAAGTAAAAGAACGTATGGAAGCACAGAACCAACCCCGTATCACCATCCGTGGCGCACGTCTTGCCGTACTGAAAGAAGTGATGGCTGCCAGTGATAAGACTCGCATACAATATGCCAACAAATATGCCGGCAGCAGCAACTACTGGAAAAATTCTATCGGCATGAACAAAGCGATCATTGATAATGATGTGCTGGGTACGAAAGCAGAACAGGAGAAAAGATTCGCAGAATTTGCCAAAGGCAAGCCGGAATACGAAGGTGTAGTAGAAAAGATCGATGCCATTGTAAACCAAACGATGCCATTAACCACTCAGTATTATTATCTGATGGAAGCATTCAGCGGCGCCATTGAATTCGGTAGCCCGTACATGGTTATGGACAACCTGAAAAAAGGTCTGGAAGAAAAGAATGACTCTCTGATCAATAAATCCATAGAACAGTTGAAAGAAGTTTTTGCTGATATCCACAACAAAGACTACGACCATGAAGTAGACCGTAAAGTGGCTAAAGCTATCTTCCCGGTATATGCTGAAATCATTCCGGCAGAACAGCGTCCGGCTTTCTATCAGACTATCGAAAAGGAATTCAAAGGTGATTACAATGCATACATCGATGCTATGTATGACAACTCCATCCTGGCCAATCAGGCTAACTTCGACAAGTTCTTAAAGAAACCTACAATAAAAGCCATTGAAAAGGACCTTGCCACTCAATATTCACGCACCAAGATTGAAAAGATGATGGCACTGGCAAAAGATTTGAACAGTACTTCCAAAGAACTGGCCTTGCTGCACAAAGCATATATCCGTGGTCTGGGCGAAATGAAAGAGCCTGTTCCATCTTATCCGGATGCCAACTTCACAATCCGTCTGACCTACGGAAATGTAAAATCTTACAATCCGCGTGATGCCGTACACTATAAATACTATACCACTACAGACGGTATTCTGGAAAAAGAAAATCCCGAAGACCGTGAATTCGTAGTTCCTGCCAAATTGAAGGAACTGATTCAGAAGAAGGATTTCGGACGCTATGCATTGCCGAACGGTGATATGCCGGTTTGCTTCCTGAGCACGAACGATATTACCGGTGGTAACTCCGGTAGCCCGGTACTGAATGCAAACGGTGAATTGATCGGATGTGCTTTCGACGGTAACTGGGAGTCTCTGAGTGGTGACATCAATTTCGATAACAACTTGCAACGTTGCATCAATCTGGATATCCGTTATGTACTGTTCATCCTCGAAAAACTGGGAGGATGCGAGCATCTGATCAATGAAATGACAATTGTTGAATAACTGATCTATCTCCCCCTATTACAATATGAAGAAAGCTCTAATAACAACACTGGCTTTGGCTCTCACCCTTCCGAGTATTGCCGACGAAGGTATGTGGATGCTGACCGACCTGCAGAAGCAGAACGAAGTGGCTATGACAGAACTGGGATTACTAATCCCAGCTAACCAGATTTATAACCCCGACGGCATTGCGCTGAAAGACGCAGTGATCCACTTCGGTGGGGGGGTGTACAGGTGAAATCATCTCTGCCGAAGGATTGGTATTGACCAACCACCACTGTGGCTATGGTGCTATCCAACAACACAGTACGGTGGAACACGACTATCTGACGGATGGTTTCTGGGCCATGAGCCGTGAAGAAGAACTTCCCTGTAAGGGACTTACCATCACTTATATTGACGAGATACTGGATGTGACTGATTACGTCAACGAACAGTTGAAGATAGATCCGGACCCGAATGGTACCAATTATCTCTCTCCCAAGTACCTGAAAGAAGTGGCCGAACGTTTTTCTTCCGAACAAGGCATTGCCCTGACTCCGGGACGCAAACTGGAGCTGAAAGCTTTCTATGGCGGAAACCGTTACTATCTGTTCATCAAGACTACGTATAGTGATATCCGCATGGTAGGTGCACCTCCTTCTTCCATTGGTAAGTTTGGTGCAGATACCGACAACTGGATGTGGCCGCGCCATACAGGTGACTTCTCCTTGTTCCGCATTTACGCCGACAAGGATGGAAAACCTGCGGAATACTCCAAAGATAATGTACCCTTGAAGGTGAAGAAACACCTTACGATCAGCCTTGCCGGCTACAAGGAAGGTGACTTCACGTTCATTATGGGATTCCCCGGACGCAACTGGCGTTATATGATCTCCGACGAGGTGGAAGAACGTATGGAAACTACGAATTTCATGCGCCATCACGTACGCGGTGTGCGCCAAGAAGCATTAATGGAACAGATGCAGAAAGACCCCGCCGTACGTATTCACTACGCCAGCAAGTATGCTTCATCTGCAAACTATTGGAAGAATGCCATCGGTATGAACGAAGGACTTGTCCGCCTGAAAGTGCTGGATACTAAACGGGCACAACAGGAGCAACTCCTCGCCCGCGGACGCGAACAGGGTGACGACTCTTATCAGAAGGCATTCGACCAGATACGGGACATCGTCGCGCATCGCCGCCCTGCCCTTTATCACCAGCAAGCCATTCAGGAAGCATTGGTAACGGGATTGGACTTCATGCGCATTCCCAATACTTCTGCCATGCTGGCTGCCTTGAAGAGCAAGGATAAAGCGCAGATTAAAACAGCCGCAGATAGCTTGAAGATTGCCGCAGACAAGTATTTTGCCTCCGTACCTTTCCCCGAAGTGGAACGTATTGTTGCCAAAAAAATGCTGCAGACTTACATGCAATATATCCCCGCAGAACAACGTATCAGTATCTTTGAAGTGATCGATAAGCGTTTCAAGGGGAATAGTGATGCTTTTGTGGACGCTTGCTTCGACTACTCTATTTTTGGAAATAAAGAGAACTTTGAGAAGTTTATCCGCAAGCCGGGCTCTTATAAACTGGGCTTCGACTGGATGGTGTTGTTCAAGCATTCCATCACCGATGGCTTGTTGCAGACCGCCATCGCCATCGCCATGGCAGAGGCCAACAAGAACTATAACGCCGCACATAAAGTGTGGGTAAAGGGAATGATGGATATGAAACGCAGTGCAGGCACTCCGATCTATCCGGACGCCAACTCTACCCTGCGTCTCACTTACGGACAAGTGTTACCGTATGAACCTGCGGACGGAATGGAATATGGCTATTACACCACACTCAAAGGTGCCATGGAAAAGGAAGATCCCAATAACTGGGAATTCGTGATTCCTGCAAAACTAAAACAGTTGTATCAGGCAAAAGACTTCGGTCGCTATGCCATGCCGAACGGTGAAATGCCTATCTGTTTCATCGTGAACACGGATAATACCGGTGGTAACTCCGGCAGTCCGGTATTCAATGCCAAAGGTGAACTGATCGGTACAGGTTTCGACCGTAATTATGAAGGGCTTACAGGAGACATCGCTTTCCGCCCCTCATCACAACGTGCCGCCTGTGTAGATATCCGCTATACTTTATTCATCATAGAGAAGTATGCCGGAGCTTCACACATCATTAAGGAATTGACGATTGCGGAATAAAAGCAACTAAAAGTCCCTACGGACTTCCGATAATTCACCCCTACAGGTATCTGCATAGCACCTGTAGGGGTGTTTCTTTTAAGAAATCATTTCCATAGGAAAATGTTTCATTATAACAAGTATTCTAAAAAATAGCCAAAATATGCTCAAAACGGCCATAAAGGATAAAAGGGCGTGAACAATACATATCCGAAACTGTTTCTAACTACAGACAATAACACTAATTTTGTATTTATAAAAAAAACTTGTAGTAATAACAGAAAGGAAAAAGATTATGGAGAAATTTGAAGAACTTATACAGTCAGAAAAACCCGTTTTAGTAGACTTTTTTGCAACTTGGTGTGGCCCATGCAAGGCAATGCATCCTGTATTGGAAGAGTTGAAAGGACAAATCGGTGAAGCTGCCCGCATCGTGAAAATCGATGTAGACCAGCACGAAGAACTGGCTGCCAAGTATCGCATACAGGCAGTACCTACTTTTATTATATTCAAGAAAGGGGAAGCTGTTTGGCGCCATTCCGGAGTAATCAAAGGCAGCGAACTGAAAACTGTCATCGAACAAAATTCATAAGAAATAAAAAAACATGAAGAAAATCTTAACAGTTGCCATTCTGCTATTTGCAAGTGTACTGACGTATGCCTGCACAGACAAAGCTCAGGCACAGCAAAAAGAACCGGAAAAAAAGGAAGCTAAGAGCGGGGAGGTCATCGTAATGAACAAGGATATGTTCATTAAGGATGTATTCGACTATGGGAAATCTCAGGATTGGAAATATAAAGGTGATAAACCTGCCATCATTGACTTGTATGCCGACTGGTGTGGTCCCTGTCGTATGACAGCACCGATCATGAAGGATCTGGCAAAAGAATACGCCGGCAAGATCGTGATTTACAAAGTAAATGTGGATAAGGAACGCGAACTTGCCGCATTATTCAATGCAAGCAGTATTCCTCTCTTTGTCTTCATTCCGATGGAAGGAGAACCGCAGCTTTTCCGTGGTGCAGCAGATAAAGCTACCTATCAAAAAGCCATTGAAGATTTTTTATTGAAAAAGAAATAGTAAAAGTCACAGGAGTCATGTATGAATGATGAGTGGCATATCTTTCCACTCATTATTGTACATCTCCGTGACAGTGTGATAACCGGACGCTTGCAGGGCCGCCAAGGCTTGCAGGCGTCCGTTGTTTATACGCCCCGGATAATGGGAATCACTGTTCACCTGCACGCGGATCCCCTTCTCCAGCAATACAGGGAAGTAGCGTTCATTGGGATAGAAAGTACCCAATTCAAGATATGATTTCGTATTGACCTCTACAATATACCCCCTACGGGCAATGGCATCCAAATATTCTTGTATCAAATCATCGTACCAAGGCTCATCCAGCAGACCGGGACAGTAAGCAGCAGCATTATAATGCATTTTATCGGCATGCCCCACAACGTCAAATCCACCTAATTCTACCATACGCATCAGGCGTTCGTAATAGAGATGTACCACTCGTACCAAATCACCTCCGAACTCTTCGTCCACCAGTTTACGGAATTTGTCCGCTGTAACATCTACATCCACAACCTCTCCTTTATCATTGTAAAGCAGGTGTACCGAGCCAATGCGATAGTCCAATGGCAATTCCCGAAAACGAGCAACAGAAGGATTACTTTCTTCATTCAGATAGTCGATCTCCAAACCTATATACAATTCTATCTGTCCGGCATATTTAGCTTTCAACCGACGAAATTCTGCCAGGTAATCATCCATGCAATCCCACTCCATGGTCCAAGCAGTAGGAAACGGCAACGGGGCATGAGATGAAAAGCCGTAAGACGTAAATCCTTCACTCAGGGCAAAGCGGATGAAGTCTTCCATATTAGCACGTCCGTCACAATACAAACTATGACTATGATAGTTAGTTAAATTTCCAGTTCTATTGTTCATAATCTTCATCATCCCACTATTTTATCATTTTCCACCCTATCACCTTATCACCCTATCATTCTTCTATCTCACTAAGTTCCAGCCAACGCATGGTCTTCTCATCAATCAGATCGGTTACCTCAGGCAGACGTTTGGATTTCTCTGTCAGCTCGTCTACAGACAGGGTACCACTGCATAAAGCAGTTTCAATACTGGCCTTTTCTTCTTCCAAGGCAGCAATTTCCTGTTCCAGTTGTTCGAACTCTCTCTTCTCCTTAAAGGACATCCGTCGCTTTTCATTCAGACGTACTTTAGAAGTTTTGTCTTCCTGCGGTTTGGCAGCCTCTTTCTCTTTTTCTTTCTCTTGGCGAGCCTTTTCTTCTTTCCAGCTACGATACTGCGTATAGTTTCCGGGGAAATCACGAATGTCCGCCTGCCCATTGAACACCAACAAGTGGTCTACGACTTTATCCATAAAGTAACGGTCATGGCTAACCACAATCACACAGCCCTTGAAATTCTGCAAATACTCTTCCAGCACATTCAGAGTGATAATATCCAAGTCGTTGGTAGGCTCATCCAATACAAGGAAGTTAGGATTGCGCATCAGTACCGTACACAAGTACAGGCGGCGGCGTTCTCCCACCACTCAATTTATAAACATAGCTATGTTGAGTTTCGGGGGTGAAAAGGAAATGCTGCAAGAATTGGGAAGCAGTCAGTTTCTTGCCATTCCCCAGTTCTATGACTTCGGCAATATCCTGCACCACATCAATGACTTTCATCTGTTCATCAAACTGCAAGCCATCCTGCGAGTAATAACCGAAACGCACCGTCTCACCAATATCGATTGTCCCACTGTCTGCCTTTACTTCTCCCATCAGGATTTTGATAAAAGTAGATTTACCGGTACCATTATTTCCCACAATACCCATCTTTTCATAACGGGCAAAGATGTAAGAGAAGTCTTCCAATATCTTCAGGTCACCGAATGATTTGTACACATGGTCCGCCTCAAATATCTTACTGCCGATATAGGACGCTTTCACATCCAGCTTCACATTGTCGTTATTGAAACGCTGCTTGGCTACTTTCTCCAATTCGTAGAAAGCCTCTTCACGATAGCGGGCTTTATGCCCGCGAGCTTGCGGCATACGGCGCATCCATTCCAGTTCTGTACGATACAGGTTGTTGGCGCGGGTGATCTCAACATTCGTTGCATCAATGCGTTCCTGCCGTTTCTCCAGATAATAACTATAGTTTCCTTTGTATTGATAAATCTGACGATTGTCTATTTCAATGATTTCGGTGCAGACACGATCCAGAAAATAGCGGTCGTGCGTCACCATAAGCAGGCTAAGGTTGGTGCGGCGCAGGTAATCTTCCAACCATTCAGTCATATCAAGATCGAGGTGGTTGGTAGGCTCATCCAGGATCAGAAGATCCGGCTCAGTGATAAGGGCATTGGCAAGTGCCACACGCTTCAGCTGACCACCGGAAAGGTGCTTTACTTGCTGGTCGAAATTACGTATCTTCAATTGAGACAGAATTTGCTTGGCCTTCTGCTCATAATCCCATGCTTTTTCATGGTCCATGCGTATCAGGATTTCATCGAGTCCCGGATGCCCTTCCGTCTCCATGCAACGTTCGTATTCCTTAATCAATTCTACGGTACTGTTGCCATGATGAAAACAGGCTTCCAATACAGTCAGGTTTTCCGGATATTGCGGGTCTTGTTCCAAATACCCCTACCCGGAGGTCACGGCGGAAAGATATATTCCCCACTGTCATATCCCTCTTTTCCGGCAATGATATTCAACAAGGTAGTTTTACCACTGCCGTTTTTGGCAATCAGTCCGATACGTTGCCCTTCTGCCACACCGAGCGAAGCATTCTCAAGCAATACCAAATCACCGAACGATTTGGTCAAATTCTCTATCTGAAGATAACTAATCACAATTTAAGATTTATGATTTATAATTTATAGTTGGTGGGCGGATAATCAGAGCAAGGCTTTATAGGTTTTCTGCCAAATTGCAAGGCTCCCCTGCCTTCACTTTGCTCCACACTAATTTCATGGGGTCAATCCATTCTCCGGTAATAAGATTCTGTAGCACAGGAGCTTCACGATTACCATCTATCAGGGTCATCCACTCCAGGGCCATCTACTTCATTGGCAAGAATCACACAGATGACAATACCGAAAGAGAGCCACGCTTCTTTCTTCTTCGGCCCGATAGTTCCACTATCGATGACCTGCTGCATACTGTCCAAATCTTCTTCCATTCCCTGGAAGTCTTTTTTTCAGTTGCTCCTTCACAGTGGTTGTCACCCACTCAAAAGCTTCATTAATCTGGTAAATTTCGGACAGGCGAACAGGAATAATCTCTGTCGGATATTTCACTCCCTCTTTGCGTTTTTCCAATGAAGCAATAACCGCCTCGGCTTCTGCTGCAGACGAACCCTTACTGACAGTAAAAGAACATTCGAAAGCAACATCGTCCATACCGGTAATCCAAAGATGGGAAGTATAATAAGCTCCGTCTTCCTCAAACATCTCTTTACTGTAAGCACATTCCATATTTCCTATCCTTACGGAAACAGCCGAAGGATTGTCTTTCAGTTCCTGCCGGATTACTTCCCGGCATACGTCGCACTGCCTTTGTATGCAGAGATACGGAAATTTCCGGTCCATTCATTAGGATTATAGAAGAGAAAAGAGCCTTCCCCATCTTCAAATTCATTCCAATCTGCGGATACATCATGGAAAACCATGCCCCCGGAGAGATAAATTTCTTGCTTTGTGCCATTGTTATTCAGAGGTTAAAAACGAGGCCACCTGACCTCGTCCGGCAAAAAGTAACACTACCGCCGTTGATATGCAAACAAACAGAAACAAAAAACAGCCGATTCTCACGAACCGACTGTCCCAATCATCATCTATGAATGAAGACCATTATAGTCTTCAATATCTTATTAAATCTCTATCAAACTTCAATGAAAATCATATTCTTGTTTTCGAGGCGCAAAGATAATCAATGAAATACATCAGTTCCCAATATTTTAAGATATTTAAAATAACATTCTATAAACAAAGGAATTTTATAGACGAACAGGCCACATGCTTTTTACTATTCTACTTCCCTATCGGCTGTATCTTCCTTCTCACATCCTTAGAAATCTCCAGAAACATGTAATTCAATTTCCCGGAATGTATTCCTTCTTCATTTTGCTTATACTTATTATTAGCGTATTGTTTAGACTTATCGAATGTCAGCCGTGACATTTGATTCTGTGATTTGCCTACCATCGTTGAATCCAGCTTCTCATCCGGAAAGAAATCATCCAGATCCACATCTCCAATCATAGTAGTTTCAAGGAAGTTCTTATTTTTGCGACCGGCATCCGTATAATACCCCACAAACATGTGTCCCGGAGTACGAACCAATATCGGCTCTATATTAATGGCACGAAGCAGGGAAGCAAACAGCACGCTACCATCCACACAGTTAATCTGCGAAGACTCCAGTGCATCATCGAACGTGCGAACCCGCTGGGAAAAGACCACATTACTGGACAGACTGGTATTGGAAACAGAACTGTAACGGAAGTTGCGCTTTTGAAGCACGTTCCATAAAGCATAGACTTGCTTGTCCACCACTTCAGCATTGCCACCTTGATAGCCCAAGAAACGATTGACAATACGTGTATTCAATGCTTCACGCAACAATTTGTCAATCATCGGATTCTCCTCATTTACGTATGCCGCAAAGAAAATTCCTGTATCATGAAACTTAGTTCCGTTCGTAACATACCCCAACAGACATTCATTGATGCTGCGAACAGAAAAAGTACGAACCCGCTGCCCCAAATCCTTATCATTCATTTCCACCTTAACAGCCACACTTACCGGTTCCGCCTGGTTATTATTCTTCAGCGCTTCGTAATTCCAGATAATATCGGGATAGATCGTATATTCCGTCCGTGGTTTAGCCAACACAAACTCAGATACGGAACGGGAAAAGAACGGAGTCTCAGCAACTTCAATACGCACCCTGCTGTATGCCTTTCCTGAACGAATCCGAATAGAAATGCAGGATTTAGAGTTCCCCACATATAAAGAATCAGCCGGAACAATGACTTGAGCATCCGGCGTCGCTACAGAAAGAATACTGGAAGGAAAGATGTTGCCTCCCAACTCATCCGTTATCTCAAAACCGGAACGGAACGGAGCGGTATTCAGCCAAAAAGGAACCTGCCACAACCACCACCAATAAAGCTATCAGAGCAGGCAAACGCCATTTATATCGCCGAAAATCTATACTAGTCAACTCTTTCATACCAATGTTATTTATATTAAGACAAAGGTAAGTATAAAAACTGAAAAACTGGAATGCAAAAGTAATAGTTTACAGTTCTTCACCTTACCAAAACTGTATCAAAGCCTTACCGAATTACCTTCAGCGCATACTAAAATGTAACCGAATTGTAAGACGTGTTTCACTTTCCCGTAACAAAAAACACCGCACCTTTGTCGCTGAAAAGAAATAAAGTATAACTTTGTGGTAGGAGAATTTGTTTTGAATACCTCATATTAATTAGAAAAAGCAATGAACGATTATCGTATTTTAGTTGTAGACGATGAAGAGGACCTTTGCGAGATCCTGAAATTCAACCTTGAAAATGAAGGGTATGAAGTGGACACGGCCCATTCTGCCGAAGAGGCATTGAAAATGGATATCGGTAGCTACAGCTTGTTGCTACTGGACGTGATGATGGGAGAAATATCCGGTTTCAAAATGGCCAGCCTGCTAAAGAAAGATAAGAAGACCGCTCAGGTACCTATTATATTCATCACTGCCAAGGATACGGAAAATGATACGGTAACCGGCTTCAATCTGGGAGCTGATGATTACATCTCCAAACCTTTCTCTCTGCGTGAAGTCATCGCACGCGTCAAAGCTGTATTGCGCCGCACCCAACAAGGAGAACAAGAACGGGCACCGGAGCAAATCAGCTAACAAAACATTAGTCATTGATATTGTGAAAAAGAAAGTTAGTATCGATGGGGAGGAAGCCCCTCTTACCAAAAAAAAGAATTTGAGATATTACTTTTTACTCCTCCAGAGCAAAGGACGCGTATTCTCCCGCGAAGATATACTGGCACGGATATGGAGCGACGAGGTCTATGTACTGGACCGCACCATCGATGTGAACATCACCCGTTTGCGTAAGAAAATAGGTATTTATGGAAAATGCATCGTAACTCGCTTAGGATATGGATACTGCTTCGAAGCTGAATAATACCACACATTTCCTGTCGTTCAGCCGAAGGTTATTTCTTTCGGTCATTTCACTGTTTCTGGTATTTGCCGGATGCTTCCTCGGCGTATCAATACCAACGTGAGAAAGAAATACAAGGTAGATCTGCTGGATATACAGCTACAGGACTATAATGAACGGTTGCACCAGGGAGCTTGCCCGCATTCCGGACAGCTTATGGAACACCACACTGGGAACGATACCTGCAAAAATACATCAAACAGGATTTACGTATTACGGTAGTTAATGTACAGGGTGACGTATTATATGACAGCTACGAAAATCAGAAATTAGGCAATCATATCAACCGCCCGGAAGTGCAAAAAGCACTGGCAGAAGGAAAAAGGATATGATGTACGCCGTACTTCCGAAACAACAGGAGTACCCTACTTCTATTCTGCCACACTCTATGAGGGGCTACATCATACGTTCCGCCCTCCCCTATGACCTGAACCTTGTAAGACACCTTGCAGCAGATCAGCACTACATCTGGTTTACCCTCATCGTATCATTACTATTAATTTTCATCTTCTACAAATTCACCTCTAAACTGGGGACAGCCATCAATCAGCTACGTGAGTTTGCCAAACGTGCTGACAAGAATGAGCCTGTGGAAACAGATATGCAATCCGCCTTCCCGCACAACGAACTGGGAGAGATTTCACAGCATATCATCCAGATATACAAGCGACTGCGGGAAACCAAAGAGGCGCTATACATTGAACGGGAGAAATTGATCACCCACTTACAAACCTCGCATGAAGGATTGGGCGTATTCAATAAGGACAAGAAAGAAATCCTGGTCAACAACCTGTTCACACAGTACAGCAATCTGATTTCAGACTCCAACCTGCAAACAACAGAGGAAATATTCTCCATCAGTGAGTTCCAGAAAATCACGGATTTCATCAACAAAGCTCCCAAGCGTCCGGGCAAGGAAGAAAAAGCGTATGTCTATCAGCATCAATAAGAATGGACGTATGTTTATTGTGGAATGTATTATATTCCAGGATTTAAGCTTCGAGATATCCATCAATGACATCACTCAGGAAGAAGAGCAGATCCGCCTGAAACGCCAGTTGACGCAAAACATCGCACATGAACTGAAGACTCCGGTCAGTAGCATACAGGGATATTTGGAAACCATCGTCAACAATGAAAACATTTCCCGGGAGAAGATGCAGACATTCATAGAGCGATGTTATGCTCAAAGCAACCGGTTAAGCCGACTGCTACGCGACATCTCTGTATTAACGCGTATGGACGAAGCCGCCAACATGATCGACATGGAGAAAATAGACATCAGCCTGTTGGTAGGCAATATCGTAAACGAGGTATCCCTGGAACTGGAAGAAAAGCATATCACCGTAGTCAACTCCCTAAAACCGAAGATACAACTACGGGGAAATTACTCCCTGCTATACTCCATTTTCCGCAACCTGATGGACAATGCCATTGCTTATGCAGGCACGGATATACGCATCAACATCAGCTGTTTCCGCGAGGACGAGAACTTCTACTACTTTAGTTTTGCCGATACCGGCGTGGGCGTCTCTCCCGAACATCTGAACCGCTTATTCGAACGCTTCTACCGGGTGGATAAAGGACGCTCACGCAAACTAGGCGGTACAGGATTGGGATTGGCTATCGTAAAGAACTCGGTAATCATCCATGGAGGTACCATTTCGGCCAAGAACAACCAGGGGGGCGGATTAGAATTCGTATTCACCCTGGCAAAGGAAAAGTAAGAAACGGTTTGCACTAATCACTTTTTTCCTTATCTTTGCGATGCATTGGTTTACTGTCTTTGTTCGGAGACGGTAATTAAAAGGGAATCAGGTGCAAATCCTGAACAGTCCCGCTGCTGTAAGTTTCATGATAGGTTGCAGGCAAACTACCAATAGCCACTGGAAGTCCGCTTCCGGGAAGGCGCCTGGCAACAGAAACAAGTCAGAAGACCTGCCATGCACTGTTTTTTATCACTGCTTTCGAGGAAAAAGCGTTGAGTCTAAATGAAACGGGCAAATCGTCCCCTCATTTCATTCATCCACTCGGCTTCAAATAAAGTAAGGAACAATAAACTCTGCCAAGTTTATTTAAATGCCAATTTGATGGGAATCACGTTGGCATTTTTCATTTATAACAAACTGTCATATTGCATATTACAGAATTTATTCCTATTTTTGCCAATAGTTAAAATCACTCGGTTTAAACCATAAAAGTTTAAACCAACTTTAAACCAAAATAAAATTGAACCCCGAAAAATAGGATTATGAAAGTCAGAAAAGAGTTATTCAAAAGTAAAACATTAGCGAATGGAGAACACCCTATCGCCATTAGAATCCACCATAAAAAAGCCAAATTAGTAATGACGGGAGTTTCTACCAAAGCCGAATATTGGAATAAAGAAAAACTTGCTGTTAAGTGTCAAGACAAAAAATATAAAGAGAAAAATAAAATTGTCAATGACGAATATCTACGAATCTTACAAAGAGTGACAGAGTTCGATACAATCAATCGTCCATACGACTTAGACCTTCTCGCATCCCATGAAGAAATTACAGCTATATATAATGAAATTGACGATAACGAGACTATTCCAATATACACTAATTTCTTTGATTTACTTGATGCCAAAATACAAACATACGAGGAAGGTAGTGCAAGAAAATATAGACAATTAAAAAATGGCTTTGATTAAAATCTATGGGAATGAAATCGCAATTAAATCAATCAACAAAACATGGTTTGCAACCTTAGAAGAAAACTTAAAAAGCAAAGGAGTCAAACAAGCTAAAGAATTAATCAAACGATTTATTACAACATATAATTGGGGATTTACAGAGGGGCATATTCTATATTATAAACCAATATCTTATAATAAGAGAGCCTATACAAGCATCATTGAAAAAAGGACATTAGACCTTGAAGGATTTACCTTTCTTCAACATTTGTATAATATTGGTACAAATGAACATTTAAATAATTGGCTAAATGAGCCGTACACCTTTAATAATAATAGCTATTTTAATGCGATAAATATCTTTTTAATCATGGTTGCATTTGACGGATTAGCCCCTATTGACCTATCATATTTACGAATGAAAGACTTAAAACGCAAGCAATACAAAAAAATGCCACTTGATTACACAAGAATTAAAGATTCTCAATATATGAAAGAATATAATACCAAAAACCAAATCATTGAATATTATTCAGTACAATTATTGAGACAAAAGACAAAAAGAGAAGTTAATATTAAATTACCTTGTTATATTATTGATTCCCTATTATATCCCTATTATTATGATGAGGTAGGTTTCAAAAAAAAAGAAGACGATTTCATTTTAAACGTATTCGACAAAAAAACTTACTCTCAATTAAGTAAGAAGCAAATATATAGCAGAATGTCTAATTATTGGAACACTTTAGCCGATGCGCTAAATGATTACATTGCAACCATCCATAATGCACCAACTTCGCTAACAGAAAAAAGGATTACATACTATGCTGCACGACATACGGCTTTAAATGTTTTGAATGATAAAGGAGCAACATTAGAGGAAATTGCAAACATGGCAGGACATGATTTAAAAACATTAGAGAAATCATATTTAGGCGATTTTAATATAAAAAGAAAAGTTGAATCAAACTTAAGAATATGGGAAAATGAACCAATACAAGAAGAAGCGATTGAAGGTTCTTGGGAGAATCAGCCAAGACAAGAAGAAACGATTGAAGGTTCTTGGGAAAATCAACCATAAGTACAGATACCACCGTAACCCCTCTCTTAGTTACCCCTCTTTGGAGGAAGGGGGGGGCTAAATTGCCAACGAGTAGTTCCTTTTTTTGTAAATTTTCTCCGCAAAAATGACTTCCTTTCAAAGTGAAAACAAGTTTCTAAACACTTTGTCTGCTAATTGAAAATTTTGTGCCACACAAATTCATTTGTTGCATGGTTGATATAAATTTCTGATGTCCCATCTTCCAATTCGTTTATTATGTCTCTGCAAGTTTGACACCTTGGGTGGGATTCGTCTTTGGCTATCACTTCAAAACTATCTATCAATTGATTTATTTCTTTCATGTCTTGCTCCTCTTGCTTTAGTTCTTTTACCACATTCTCCGTTGAATAATAGTCAACTGATACATTGGGAAACAAGCCGACACGTTGATACTCTTTTTCTATGATTGACTGCACGAGTTCAGGAGTACATTGGTCGTTAACTTTCGTATCTAAGACTACAATTGCATCATGTATTGTCAGCACTTTAAATCGTTTGGCGTACAGTTTGATTAATGTGCTCCTGAATATATCACTTTCAATGCGCATCATTTGGTTAGCCAAGAAAGTACGGTCTTCTCTTTTACTTTCCTTCACCAATTTATAAACACTTGGATATTTCTTTTTAAATGACTTGGCAAAATCTTTTCCTTTTGTCGTCAGTGTCTTGGAATAAAAGACTTCACGGAATAGCGTTACTTTAATGTCAGAACGTAATAATCGTTTAAACTCGTCCAATCTCGTAAAAATCATCCCAAAATATCCCCTTTGAAGTATTATAAATGTATTCCCAAATATCATTGGGGATATTTGCAATTTTTTCTTTCCGTATTCCATTGTTTACCAATAAATTACATACTTGTTTACTAACAGAACAGTAAGAGTTATCCCTATATTAGAAAGATTATTATATAATATATGTAAGATATTATCATTTATATTATATCTTTTCTATTATTAGTTTGTTAAATAACAAAGGGTGACTATTATGAATATCTATAGAAAATTTTATATTAAGAAAATTCTTAAATATTCTTGGTGATTGGGTTAAGATTGAATATATACGTAAGTTGCTATCAATAGATAATATGTTAAAGTTTCCTTTGTCATATTCATTTATGATATAAGTAAAATATTCTTTTGATTTTAAACTAATAAAATGATGTCTATTCCTATAATCTTCTGCTTCTTCTCTATGCGATAATTTGAGTATTTTCAACGATTTTGTAAAATTATCGTATAATTTATCCCCCATTTCAGATTTTATCTTCTGAATTTGTATCTGCTCATATTTTTTCAATTCTTGTTGCATCTTGTCGGAATATTCTTCAATATAAGATGAATATTTCATTTCCGATACAGTGGGCAAATTAGGATTAAGTTCAATTAAACGAGCCTGAATAGATGGTATATAACTACTTGATACTTTTATAATACCCAATGTCTCCAATGTCTTTAACATATCAATATAAACATGCCCAAATACAGTTTGTAATATTTGCGAATTGAAACGGGTAAAGTTTCCCTCTTTGTTGGATTTGCATCGTTGAATAAGCCGATGAATAAAGAACGCATATTTCTTATATAATATTTGTTTTTTTTTGGCAATGACTTGTTTGCTCCTTCAACAGTTTCGATTTTGGCAACAAAACTGCTATCACAAGTTACCTTATCGAAATTAGTGATAGTCCGTTGAGGTTGATTTTGATTTTTTCAACAACTCTATATGTTTCTCAATTATTGCATCAATACTTATATCTTTGAAAGTATATATAAGTTGCTTCATTGGTAACTTTCCCATATTTTCGTGTTATTTATTGCGTTTTTATTCATCTTTTTTGCAAGTATGGTAATAAGTATATAAATTCAACTATATGTATTATATTATTGAATATCAATTATATAAATCAAAAACCATACCATTGTACATAGACATGAAACAGTTGGCTATATGATTTTTTTTTTATTTTACAGGCTGTTTGTAACGGGTAAGAAGATTTTCCATGTCTTGAAGGGAAGTGACTTTAAAGATTTCATTCCCAATCTCAATATATCCGTTGACATTTTTATTCTTTTCTTTTTCAAATAGTTCTTGTATCGACACTTCCAATGCAGCAGCAATCTTTTCCAATACTGCAACAGATGGATTTCCATTTATATGATTGGATAGTCCTACTCTGTTAATCCCCATTTTATCCGCTAAAGTTTGAACGGTCATACCTTTTTCTTTTATAACCTCTTTAATTCGTAGTGCCATAAGTATTCATTTTTATTATAAATACAAATATACGTTTCTTTTTATTATATGTATATCGATAGATATACATAAAATAAGTTAATGTAGTTCTAAAAATATACGATTTCATTTGCGTATGTATATTAAAAGCACTACATTTGCAATGCAATAAAAAAACCAATAACACTACAATAATATGAACCGATACGATAAAAGACAAGTGATGAAAGACGCTCACAGAATTTACAAGAATGATTTCCAACGTAAAGGACGTTCTTGGGGTGAATGTTTGAAAGCGGCTTGGAGTTGGGAACGAGATGCTGTTAAGACACGAGAAGAAAAAAAAAGCAGCAAAACTTGATGCTATGATTGCTGCAAGTTGGGCAGCGCACAACGCCCGTAAAAACGAGAAGCCTAACAAAAATGAGTTTGAAGGTTTGTCTTCTGATGCAGTTTCTTATGCTATGGGCTATGGTCGTGGCAATGGTTTCTATTGCGGTGATTGATTCAATAGAATATTAACTAATAAAACAATAAAGATATGCAAGCAAGTATTTTAAGTTCCAATACTGCAATTAGAGCAGAAGTTATTACTCTCCGGACTAATGCACGTAAAATTGATGGGATTTCCAAAGCTGTTTTGGTTGAACAAACTGAAAGAAAAATTGAAAAGTGGAAAAATTGTCAAATTCGCCTATTTGAAAAGTAATGGTGAAGTTCGTATTGCATTTGGCACAACCAATCACGATTTCGTAAAGGATAAGGTTTATGGGTGGGGCGCAAGTCGTGAAAATTATGCTACTACTGCTTATTTTGACTTGGAAAAATGCAGTTGGCGTTCCTTCCGATGGGAGAACCTAATAGCGGTATTTTAATATTCACTAATGCACAAAGTGAATATTGTATTGAATACCAACAACTTAAATAATTTTGTTATTTTGAGATATTGATATGATATTCACTTTTATTTGATAACCAACAAAATTGAACATTTATGAGCTTAAAATACAGTCAAACAACAAGTGATTATTTAGAATGGAAAGAAGCAATGAATTTAATTCGCACCCTATATCGGGATGGCAAATTTCAAATGTCTTTGTTCGTTTCAATCGGTTGTTTTTGGGGACTAAGAGTTTCCGATATATTGGCTTTACGTTGGAAGCAGATTTTGCATGTGGATGAATTTTGTATTATTGAGAAGAAAACGGGAAAAAAGTAGAACCATACGGATTAACCCACAATTGAAAAGGCATATTTCGGACTGTTAACAACAAATTCACCCCATTGGTGTAGATGCTCCTATACTTGTCAGCCAAAAGGGAACTGTATTCACTGTGCAGCGTATCAATGTGATTTTAAAGGAGATTAAAACAAAATATGATTTGTCAATTAAAAATTTCAGTTGTCACAGTTTACGTAAAACTTTTGGACGACAAGTTTATAATATGAATGGCGAGAGTGCGGAACTTGCCTTAATAAAGTTGATGGAGTTATTCAATCACAGTTCTGTGGCTATTACCAAACGGTATTTGGGGCTTCGTACAGAAGAATTACTCCAAACCTATGATTGTTTGACCTTTTAGTATATATTTGCCTTATAAACAGCTCACAGAACGTTGTCAAATTCGCTTTTAATGTATATCTTTGCATTGCCGTTGGTTTGCAATGGCAGACATAGTATATAAGGAAGCGTTTGGCTTTATTCTGAATCAAGGAATCTCGACAATTCATTGTACAGTAGGAATAGAAAAACGTTCTCCCTTTGGCGTGTTATATATGTACCATAACATATAGTCGTCAAGGGTGGAGCTGTTTATTTATCTTCTGTACGGGCAGTCGAGAGCCTCTTGATGAGATAAACAAAACAGACTCCACTTCCTTTTTTTTGTAACCCTCCCTTTTGAGTCTGTGGGAATATTTCTATTTCGTATGGCACTTATTGATTGTTCCAATTGTGGTGCGCAAATTTCCGATAAATCGGGAACTTGCATACATTGTGGTACGCCAATACCCCCTAAGAAAGTTATGAAACCTTGTCCTGAATGTTCTACAATGGTGGAAGAAAATGTTTATGAATGTCCTGAATGTGGTTATCCTATCAAAAAGAAACAAGAAGTTCTGCCTACAAAAACAAAAGCTACCGAGATTAGCGGTAATGAAGCTAAAGAAAAATCTTCTTTTCATATTTCAGGAAGTGTTATTGGCATTATCGTAGTTTCAATTATAGCTTTTTGCTTGTTGACTTGGATAAATAATTTAAGTTATGATGCGTCAGGAGAAGAGGGCTTAAATTGGTCTTTATCAGGAAGAATTATTGCGTCAATCAATATAGGTTTTCTTTTGGGAAGTGGTAAAATGTTAATAACCATGCTCACCGCTTCATTTGATTTTGGATGGTGGATATGTCATGACCACTCTTTGCTTTGGGGTATAGTGGCAGGAGTGATATTTTTTATTGTAATACTAATCCGATATGAATTTGATAAGGTGGAGGAAATGGAAGATGCAAGAATGATGCGTGAAGACCCGAATGGTTATAGAATACTTCAAGAGAAGAGGAAACAAACAAGAGAATTGGAAGAAATCAATAGAAAATTAAAACGGTGATTTATGGCTTTAATTAAATGTGAAGAATGCGGACACATATGATGTCTGATGCAGCCCAACGATGTCCGAAATGCGGGTGTCCCGCTTCAATACATTTCATGGAAATTTATTATGAAGGGAGTTCTACTTTTAGAGTAAAAGGAACTATAAAACTGAAAATAAACGGAGAAGAAATTAATCATGGTGGTAATTTTAAAGATGGTTTATCAACAAAGATTCTTTTGAAAACAACTCCCGTTGTAATAGAATTGTCGACTTTTGGAAAATTACGAAAGGTTAATTTTACATTGGATGTTAATCCTGCTAAAAAATAGTCGGCTTGAACTTAAATATGATGCTGTTATTGGATTTTTCACAGAAGCAGAATATATAGTAGAAGGTGGTGAAGTAGTTACAATAAAAGCTTCCAAAGGTGATAAAAGAAGGGTTTATCTTTTTTGTTTTATTTTTTTAGTGCTTTTTGTAGGCATACAAGTGTATTTTATAAACCGCAGGAGTCGAGAAAATACGGATGAATTTAATCGTCATTTCAACGAATTGACATACAAAAACAAAAAGAGAAAGCAGAAAGTGAAGCTATACCACTTTCGGAAGAACCTGATAATACAGTCAAGTCAAAATTAGAATTAACAGAAGCACATGTAAGAGAATGTTTTTTACGTCATTGGCAACATTATAAAGGGGATAGGGAGCTTATTCCATTGGAAGAATGCAGCGAAGGATATAAGGTTTTTTATAAGTGATTTGAATGGTGATGGTATAAATGATGCAGTGGTGAATGCGTATGTTACTCCAAGTTCGGAGGAGATAGCTAATAACAAAACGGAAAACAAATCATATATTTTTTGTTTCGTGAATGATGGCGAGCATTGTAAACTTGCTGCTGCTACAAAATTATACGCTATGTTCTTTGTCGATAACATAAACAATGAAGAAATACATGCACATCGTATCGAATATATGAAAAGGGTAAATGATGGGCAAAGAACTGCTATAAAAGATAGCCATATTTTTTTTTTAAATATGATGGTGATAAGTTGGTGGATTTGGGTGGAACTAAACGACTTGTTGATGACGAAGAAAATCCCTCAATAGAGCGAAGAAGCGAAAATGCAGGATTAATAGAAGGATATTTTTACCGTTATGAGGGTGATATGAAAGGTTTTCCCATAAAGGTGGATTTTGGAGTTTTGTCAAATGGCATGATAAATGGTGAATACCAAAATGTAAAGTATGGTACGGTGTTAGATTTGACGGGGCAATTAATATCCGATAAATCATTACAGTTGGTTGGTGAAAGCCAAAATGAGAAAATTGTCTTTGAACTTTCTTTTTTCTTCTCCCGAACATTTAAAAGGATATGGGAAAATGGAAGGTAATTCATTAGAAATCAGATTGAAACTAATTTCAAGTGAGGTAATAAATGATAATCATTAATGAACATTTAAAAAGATAAGGCATGAAAAATATTTTAACTACACTCGTTTTAATAAGTATCAATATATGTGTATTCGCCCAAAAAACAAATAATAGAGGTGGAATATTTGGTGAAAAAGCATACATTGGGTTAATGCTTTTACTCAAAAAAGAGGTTGGCAACAAAGGGGATAAGTGGTATCATTTCAGGTATGACAATGATGGAAACCTGATTGAAGTACGGAAAGAGTATTATCAGAATTTCAAATATAAAGCTGTGGAAACATTTACCATTATCAATAATCGGTATCAATTCATTTCTTATGTGAATGGTAAGCAAGTTCTCAACTCCAAATGTGAATTTACTTTTTAACAAACAAGGATATATGACAAGGTTGTATATCTATGGATTAAATGGGGAACGTGTTACAACTGTTGGCACACTTACATATTATGATAGTGGGGAGTTGAAGAGTATTGACCTTATATCTGAGGAAAAAGGTGGTAATCGGTATAAAATCCATAACTACGAGGAATATACTTGGGAAAATGGCAATATGATTAAGTACCATTATACCAATGACGATAATATTACACAGACTTTTGATATTCATTATGGTAAATAAAGCCAATAATACCAACATTAATTTATCATCATTGATAAAGCATTATAATTCTCCCTATAATGAACATATACTATTTGCAACTGAATGGTGTGGTAAGAAATCGAATAATCATCTTTCATATCAGGATATGAAAGATGATACTTTCGATTACATTTATGAAGGTAATCTATTGAAGAAAATCAATAAGAAGAATAGTTCTTACTCCAAAGGATATTACTTGATTGAATATGTGTATTGACAAAATGTAATACAAGATGTGGTACAAAATGTACCCACAACAATAGATAATATAAACAGTATAAATAATATATAACTTTTAAATTAATATTATATGATTAAGAAACTGCTTTTTACATTGTTCTTTGGAATGCTTGTACTTCCATTGGTAAATGCACAAACTTCGTCCATGAAGATTGAAACGTACAAGATTGATAATGTCAGTACAAGAGGGATAAACCCGAATACAAAAGGGGATGAAGAATTTGACCTTGGTGATTTTCCTTATTTTGGAACTACATTAATTTTCATGGGTGAAGAATATCCGCATAAACCTTTCACTCAAAGAATAAAAGAATTTTGGAATCCCAACCGATATGAAATATTTTATAAGGTAGGACTTGAACCTGATTACGAACTTTGGAAGAGAAGTATTACTGACATCATAATACAAGATAAACAGAATCCCGAAGATGGTACTTGGCATCATACATACCTGACAGCAGAGGACTTCAAATTCATGCGTGACAGACTTCCAAACTTGTATGATGTTAGAATGTATGGTAATGTTGAAATTCGTGGTTATAAGGGAAAAAAATGGTACGATAAATGGCTATTATGAATATCCTGATGGTGAGATACCACCTTATGCCTTTGATAAAAGTTATAACAACAAGAAATTAAATAAAAAACCGCAATATAAGTCAATCATCTTACCGAAGAATATAACTTCAATTGGTGAGTATGCTCTTGCGAACATCATTGACCTTTACTTGGATTCAGAAGAACAATGGGATGATTCGTTTCACAATGGTAGTGGAAATCCTGATAAACCAAACGCAAAACGTTTTTGGAACGACTTATTCGATGGTTATATCTACCTCTCCAACTTGAAGAACCTTAAAACGATTAAGGATAATGCGTTTGTCAATACCATATCAACAAGAATTTATCTTCCTGAAAATCTTGAATCCATTGGTGAGAATGCTTTCAATTCTGACATCATCAAGGACAGAGCAATAAACACCAATCTTGACAGCATCATTGTAACCTCTGCAACGCAACCAAAGATTGCGGAAAATTCATTTGGCATGAAGTTTAAGGATGCAAAGATTGTCGCACCAAGCAAGAAATATTATTTGAATTATAAGTATGACAAACAGTGGGGCTTATCCAAGAACCTGACATACTTTGGTTATGTGTCACCCAATCCCATTGACATTCGTTTGGATAAAGGAAAGTTAATCATGAATATAAAGGATGATGCAACAGAAACGGGAGTTGTTTCATGCTTCCAAGACGGAATAAAGGTCAGTGACATAGAACTGAATACGGGAAACAACATTGTGAACCTGAATCCCAAGATGGAATATAAGATTTCAGTGGAAGTGGAAGAGTTTAATTTGAAACCATATAAAGTAAATACTAAAAGATAGAATATTATGAAGAAGATACTTTTACTGACTGCATTGTTTGCAGTTATTTTTACGGCTTGTAGCGAAGATGAAAATACATCTGAAATCCCTGAATACATTATTCCTGAAAATGATATAAATTCGGTAAAAGAACGCATTAGTTTGGAAGATAATCAGGAGTTGGTTACTTATAGCATAATAAGTAAGGATAGCATTTGGGGGTTATCAAAAGATATAACTATAAATTAGTATGAACTTTATAGAAGAAATATGTGGGATTTCCACTAATAATAAACAACCGTTGGTTTTACTTGACGAAATGACAGTTAAGAATCTATGGAACTGTTTACAACATGGATTTGTGCTGATAGGGATTCGTGAAAGTAATTGTATGCAGAAGGAGTTAATAAAAGAACTTCAAGTGGATATTATAAAAAATGGTTTTCGCTATTGCCCAATATTCGGATGTTGCGTGAATGGTAATGGAAGCGTATATTATTTGTCTGCCTTTGTTGTCGCTAATTTAAACAAGGCTAAAGAACCATGTGATTTTACAGCTTTAAGATTGTTTGCCGATGAAATTTCGGTTAAATATAGGCAAGTATCTATCTGTGAAAATTCTTCATGTACTTCCATAATCTCTTTGATTGATGCTTTCTTTGAAGATTGGCTAAAAGGGAATGGCTTATCTTGCTTATATAAAGGTTGTTATCTCAATCCTTCACCGATGTCTTATTCTGAACGGTACATACGTGATATGAAAAAAGAACGAGATATTTATTAATATATGACAATGGGTAAAATTGACTTATTCAAAGTTATATATACTGATTCTTTAAATATTAAGAGGTATAGCGATACTTCATTTTATTCATCATTTTTAAAAGAGTAGTCTATTGGGATTACTCTTTTTTTGTATTTTAGTGGCAAATTATAAAAACGAGGAAACAATGGATATAGATGCAAGGGATATTGTTAAGATAACAGACAATATCAAAGAGAATTATGACAGAAGTATTTCGGATGCTCAAAAAATTAATTTAGATGAAATTCTTGTTAAATATTACGATTGGTGGCGTTGCAGACAATTCTTAAGGAACATATTGTACTTTGAGACGACTCCGCAATTATATAGTTATCTTATTGGATATGCTACTTATGGGGGAGCAAGAATTATATCAGTTTCCTTGCATGAAATATCTATTACGGATTATAAATGACTTATTAATCCAATTTGAACAATTAGAGGAGAACGGGTATTTGGCTTTTTATTTATGAATGTAAAGAATACTCTTTGAAAATTACAACTTGGCGTTTCTTATTTGTTAAAGACACATTAGAAGATTTTTTTTGGAAAATCCCAATAAATTAGAATATATTTCTGAGAAATATGAAGAAACGGCTTACGATGAATATGTGGAATATCTATATCAAAAAAAAAAACTCCCAACGAACAAGTAGATGCAGAAGCAATGTTATCATCTAACAGCAAACAAGTAAATGGCACTTCTAATAAGAATAGAACCGCTGTGTTGTATTATATGTTACGTAGTAAACTTGACTTAGAAACAATTATAAAGATTGCAAATTATGTAACAAATAAAGACTATGACATAACCAATAAAGCGAATAATTCTGCTTATAAATACATTCATAAGCCTGAATTATTTAGAGAAAAAAATGAAAATATTGCATACATAGTACAAGCATTAAAAAAGTACGGTTTTGAAGTACCAAAAGAATTGGAGTAAACTTATATAAAAAAATTAGAATTGCTTATTGGATTTTTGGTTTGGATTTTGGATTGGATAACAAGTGTTGGATTTTAGTTGCCAAATTCCATTTCTTCTTTTTACATTTGCATCATTAATCAGAAAGGAATGAGCACTCTTTCTGATTGATGAGTTACCTTTCCTAAGGGTGATTATGGAACGTTTAGGATGCCTACTGCTCAAAAGGTAGTTCCATTAAATAAGAAAGATTTAAATACTTGATAATATATTGTTTGTGGATAAAGGCAGCAAACAATTATATAGTAACAGCCAATGTCAATAAATGATTTTGGAAGTAGAAACTATGCCTTCTAATATTTAAAAAAGAAGAAAATGGAAAAAAATAATATTGAAACAAGAGTTCAGACATATTTAACTGCAAATGAAGCTATGGAAAAAGCCTTGAAACTTCCACCAACAAAGACATTATATAAGACATTTTGGTACGAAAATGAACTATGTATATTCTTTGCAGAATCCAATGTTGGTAAGAGTCTATATGCCATGCAAATGGCTGAGGATATAGCACAAGAACGTAAAGTAATGTATTTAGATTATGAATTGTCTTTGAGCCAATTTCGTTCACGTTATACGAATGATAAAACGGGAGTACCTTATAAATTCTCTGACAATCTTTATCGCCCAAGTTTAAGGATTGAACAAGTCTGTACGGATAATGAAGTAGAGGCGTATTTATTTCAAAAGATAGAAGAAGGGGTGAAAATGGGAGTAAAAACATATATTGTGGATAACATTACCTATTTGTGTGGAAGACTTGACCAAGGTATGGAAGCCACTCGAATTATGAAACGGTTATCAGCGATGAAGCATACATACGGACTGAGTTTACTTGTAATTGCCCATACCAAGAAGAGAAACTCAAAGAAGGAAATTGTGGCTGATGATTTGGCAGGGAGTAAAAGGTTGATGAACTTCTGCGATAGTAGTTTTGCGATGGGACGTTCTCAAATGGATGAAAAGACGATTTACTTGAAACAGATAAAAGTGAGACAAGGCGAAAATCAACATGGACGAGATAATGTAATCTTATATAGAATAGTCAAGGAGGATAATTTTCCGCAATTTGTGGAAGAGGGTTGTTCGGCAGAAGAAAAGTTATTGAAACCGTCCAAGTCTGAGGATAAAAATATACTAAAGGCAAAAAGTAAAGATACTCCATGAAGAAGGTTTGAGCAATAGGGCGATTGCCAAAGAGTTGGGTGTGGCAGAAGGTACGGTTAGAAATTGGCTTAAAGAATTGAAAGAGGTTGCCAATGTTTCCACAGAATCATCCCCGATAATACAAGAAGAATCGGAAGCCGAATATGTAGAGTATGAAGAAGTGGCATAAGGGTGCGTAAAATGAATGCGCAAAAAGTGCGTAATTGCGACTGCGTAAATAAAGTGCGTATTGATTAGAATTTCATTTTTTCAAGTATAATTTATGAAATTGCAATATTTATGCGTATCTTTGCGTCACATTGGTTTGCAACTCTCGCACGAGAGGAGTAATTAAAAGGGAATCAGGTGTAAGTCCTGAACAGTCCCGCTGCTGTAAGTTTCATATTAAAAAGTTATAAACAACACTTTCGCCAATGAGAAAATCTCGTGAAGGCAGTTTATAAACGAAACAAGTCAGAAGACCTGCCATGTAGTTTTTGCATCATTGCTTTCGAGGAAAGAGCATTGAATTTAATGACTATATTCATTCTATTCAGTTTCAAATTTGAAGGTTACTCTTGTTTCAAAATATTACTTTTGTAATATTTAACGCTATCGGACATCAAAACAAGAAAATAAAAGGGTGCTAAAAACTTTAAACCAAAAGTTTAAACCAATACAGAGTTTTCAAATAGAATATTTGATTTTCAACATATTATCAAATTTTAAAGTAAACTCTGCCAAGTTTATTTGAATGGTGTCCGGTCGAAGGGATTTCGCCCGGACATTTTATTCTGTAACTTTCCCAAAACAAATTTCATCATCCGCGTGTTATACATACAGTAAACAATCAATACGAAGAGTTATGGAAGCAGATTATAAACTGATCGACAATGAAGAACGTCACCAATATGAGTTCCATGTCGATCAATATACTCCAAAGATTGAGTATATAAAATCAACGAATGGGGAGATTTACCTGACACACACCGAAGTACCCACTCAACTGGGTGGTAAAGGCATCGGCAGCCAGTTAGTAGAAAAAGCATTAAAAGATATAGAAAAACAAGGACTTAGATTAGTACCTCTCTGCCCGTTTGTAGCGGGATACATTCACAAACATCCCGAATGGAAAAGAATTGTAATGAAAGGTATTCACATTCAATAATAAATAGTTATGAATATAAAGAAAGAATATACGAACGGGGAAGTGACCATCATCTGGCAACCCGGCCTGTGCCAACATGCAGGCATTTGTACCAAGACCCTTCCGAATGTATATCATCCGAAAGAAAAACCGTGGATAACGGCTGAAAATGCAACGACGGAAGAATTGATCGCTCAAATCAAGAAATGCCCGTCAGGAGCATTAAGTTACAGAATGAATAACGAGAAAGAAGATAAATAAAAGAAATGAGGTTACCCTTCAATATATTAATCCGGGTAACCTCATTTGTATTATGAAAAAGAAAGTAGTTATGTACGTTCCAATTGAACAGTGAAATGACGCATCAGGGGAGCCTCCCAAGTAATACGGACTCCATTAGTAATACTTTCACGACGGTCGAAAACATTCTTCAACGCTACTGCTATCACATTCATGTGATTATCCGTATATACGCGACGGGGAATAGCAAGACGCAATAAATCCAGCCCGGCAAAACGGTTCTCACGAGTAACCGGATCACGGTCTGCCAGGATATAACCGATTTCACATCCTCTGATACCAGCTTCAAGATACAATTCAACCGTTAGAGTCTGTGCCGGGAATTCATCCTTCGGCACATGCGTCAGTACCTTCGTTGCATCCACAAAAATGGCATGTCCGCCTGCTGGACGCTGATAAGGAATACCGTATTCATCCAACTTCTTTGCCAGATATTCTACCTGACGGATGCGGGTTTCCAGATTATCAAATTCCGTATTCTCATCCAGTCCTGTGGCAAGTGCATTCATGTCACGACCATTCATACCACCGTAAGTAAGATAACCTTCATATTGCACGCAAAAGCCTTTGGCACCTTCGTACCAATCTTTTTTTCGCGTGGCAATGAAGCCTCCCATATTAACGATGCCATCCTTCTTGGCACTCATAGTCATACCGTCAGCCAGTTCGAACATCTCTTTCGTAATTTCCTTGATTGTTTTACCGCTATAGCCATCTTCACGCATTTTGATGAAGTAAGCATTTTCCGCAAAACGTGCGGAGTCAAATAATACAGGTTTATTATACTTATCCGCAAGAACACGGACTTCACGGAGATTCTGCATGGATACGGGCTGTCCGCCGGCCGTGTTGTTCGTAATGGTAACGATGATAAACGGTATGCGGTCACCATGTTCCTGCAACGCTTTTTCCAATTTCACAGGATCGACATTGCCTTTAAAAGGTATTTCCAACTGAGTATTTTTCGCTTCATCGATGGTGCAATCCAAAGCAATGGCCTTCCGGCCCTCGATATGCCCCTTGGTGGTATCAAAGTGAGAGTTACCCGGAACAATATCTCCCTCATGTACCAGGTAAGAGAAAAGCACATTCTCGGCTGCACGTCCCTGATGGGTGGGAATGACATATTCAAAACCAGTCAGACGGGTGATCACTTCTTTCAGGTTGAAGAAGGAGGAAGCACCTGCATAACTTTCGTCGCCCAACATCATCGCTGCCCATTGGCGATCGCTCATTGCTCCCGTACCGGAGTCGGTTATCAAATCGATATATACTTGCTCGGATTTCAGCTGGAACACATTGTAATGGGCTTCTTTCAGCCACTGCTCACGTTCCTGGCGGGTACTCTTCCGAATGGGTTCCACCATTTTAATTTTCCAAGACTCTGCAAAAGGTAATTCCATAGTGCTTGCTTATTATTTTGACATTTAGTTAACAAAAAGACCCGTAGAAAATCTTCCACGGGTCGAATATAAGCATTTATACAGGATTAAACAAAAGTTTTACTATCTTTTTGTCAACAGTTCATTCCTTTGACAGAAATTTCTTCTTCTCCTTCTTACTCATCTCCCGCACAACAATCGCGACAGGGTGCCAGGACTTATACATCACACGAGGTTCAGGCTTGCCTACTTCCTCCTGAGAAAGACAAAAAATCAGGTACATACGAGTAATCCGGCTGATCGGGACAATAAATACTGAAACGCAAATGGGAACCCTGCTTGTAGTTCTCTCCGCCAATGATGCCAAGCGGCTGTCCCGGAATCACCTCTTCACCCGGAGAAACAAAGATCCCTCCATTCTGGAATAATTTATAACGGGCAAAAGTTCCGTCCTTATGGAAAACTTCCAGATAATTTTCCGTAGCATGAAACGATGTATTTTCAGAAGTGGAAGCGGCATTATCAACAACCTCGGTCACAAGTCCGCCACGGGAAGCAAAAATGGTATCACCGGCAGTAGTAGAAAAACCAAGTCCCGTAATTCGTTTCTCTCCTTCCTTCCCAAAGAATTTCTCTAAAGACACCATCCGGTTAACCCGAACCACCTTACCAGGCGCTAAAGGGAAAAGGTATACAAAGTTAGTATCTGCCTTCAAACGGTTATTTCCTTTTCTATAGGTATAGCGATAGGAGAATCCAATCGGAACATTTTCCGTAGACGGACGCAAAGTCAACAGCCGTGTTTTGCCATAATGAATGACGGCATCATAAATCTCCCCCCCTCGGTGGAAGTCGTATTACTCAACCGGGAAAAAGTCATAGATACCGTATAAGGCGTATGCGACTGAGTTTCGGAATAGAATGTCACTTCCCCCTTGGCAGACCGTTCATAACTTACCGTAACAGTCTTATCCGACTGTGCATAAACCAGCAGAGGCAAGCCAAAAAAGAAGAAGACATAAATAGTGTTGTAGTTTCATAGTATCATGTTTTTAAAATTAATCGACTTGCCAGGGCTCAGCACAAAGTCCGGATGCAGGAGATATCGGATCTCAAATTTACGCTGCTCCGGCGTTCTGTACTCTTCAGCTGAGAAAGCTCCTTTTTCAGCAACCGTAAAAGGGAAAATACGGAGATGTTCACGGAAATCAACCTCCGCCGTATTCATGCACTTGAACATCACTTCTTTGGCCGACCAATGGAGCAACAACGCCCAGGTATCCGTTCCCTGATACGAAGAAAGGGATTCATCAGCACGCATATATTTATGCGCCACCTTATGCACCCGTTCACCGTATTGCTCTATATCAATGCCCACTTCCTTACCAGCTTCACCGATAATCACCGATACATATCCACGCGTATGAGAAATACTGATAGATGCAGATTTATCTGCCAGATACGGCTTCCCGCTGGGATAGTAAGCAATTTCCTTTTCCTCTCCCAATAGAGTGAACAGCAACACACGAACCGACAGCCACTCCAAACGGCGATGTTCAGCAGAGAAACGCTGCAAACCCTTCCGTATGTTTCCTGTTGCGGAAGCATATTCAGCAGTTCATCCAGCGTTTCGTCCATCTTCCAGACTCCCCACTTATAGGAAGGATACGTATGTTGTATGAAAAGAGGCATATTATTTTATAAATCAATCTTTCTTATCGGAATCCGACGGAGGAGTATTGATGGTGAACTTCACTTTAAGAATACGGCGGTTATCCATCTCCAAGACTTCAAACTCATAGTGGTCGTAAGTAACCTTTTCATGCAGGGCCGGAAACTCGCCTTTCAGCTCCAGCAATAATCCTGCAAGCGTATCGGAATCACCCGCCACCTCATCAAAGACTTCCTCATCCACCTTCGTAATCTTATAAAAGTCCGTCAACTGCGTTTTGGCTTCAAACACCCACGTATGATCGTTCAACACTGCATACGTACGTTCTTCGTCATCATATTCGTCATGAATCTCCCCGACTATCTCCTCGATGATATCCTCCATCGTCACAATTCCCGACGTACCGCCAAATTCATCAACCACAATAGCTATATGAATCTTATTGGCCTGAAAATCACGCAACAAATCGTCAATCATCTTAGTTTCCGGAACAAAATAGGCCGGACGTATCAGCGATTGCCAACGGAAGTCTACCTTATTCAAATGGGGCAACAAGTCCTTGATATATAAGATACCTTTGATATTATCCCGGTTCTCGGAATAAATAGGGATGCGGGAATAAGCATTTTCTATAATACATTGCAATACATCCTTGAAAGGCGTACGAATATCCAGATCGACTACGTCCAGACGGGAAGTCATCACCTCCTTCGCCGTTTCACCGCCAAAACGAATGATACCTTCCAGAATATTATTCTCTTCCTTCAACTCAGCCTTATCCGTCAGTTCAAGGGCATGGGAAAGTTCGTCTACCGAAATGTTATGGTTTTTGCGGGCAAAATGCTTATTCAGGAACGAAGTGGAACGTACCAGCATAGAAGCTACCGGATAAAAGAGGGAACGAAACATCCAGATACCCGGAGCGGAAAAGCGACAGAAAGCCAACGTCTTCTGTGCTGAATAAATCTTCGGCATGATTTCGCCGAAAAGAAGCAGAAGGAAAGTCAGGATGACGGTCAGTATCAGAAATTCCGCAATAGGAGAATGAAACTCAAACACACTCATGAAGAAGAAGTTGCAGAGCATGATGATAGTCACATTCACAAAATTGTTTGTTATCAGAATGGTTGCCAGCAACCTTTCCGTATCCTCCAAAAGTTTACTAATTTTCTCATCCGATGGGTGTTTCTTCTCATCAATGGCACTCAGGTCGGATGGAGAAAGAGAGAAAAAGGCTATTTCTGAAGCTGAGGCAAAGCCTGATACGAGCAACAGCAAACCTGCCAACACAATGGCGATAATTGCCGAAATAGTAGGGCTATGTACGGATATACCATTAAAAACATCTGCCAATTGGCATAAATAAGCGTCTGGGTCCAAAGATCTTGGTTTTAGTTAAACAATTAGAACGGTAAATCGTCCGTTGTATTATCTTGTGCAGGGGTTGCCTGCGATTGTGCCATGGGTTGTGCAGGAGCACCTTGTGACATACCTGGTTGCGGAGCGGCAGCACCCGGTGCAGCAGTTCCTCTGGGACTCAGCATCTCCATAGAGTCCACAAAGATTTCCGTAACATAGCGCTTTGCACCAGTCTGATCATCGTATGAACGGGTACGGATTTTGCCTTCCACATAAAGTTTATCCCCTTTATGCACATATTTTTCAGCTGTTTCTGCCAGTCCGCGCCAAAGTACCAGATTGTGCCATTCCGTCCGTTCGGGTACCTGCGTACCGTTAGCCAACGTATATGCACGGTCTGTAGTAGCCAAAGGCAAAGAAGCCACAGCGATACCGGAATCAAGGTATCTTACTTCAGGGTCTCTACCTACATTTCCAATCAATATTACTTTATTTACTGACATAAGCCTTTTTTCTTTTTATTTGAATTTGCTGCCAAAATTAAACAGAATAATCACACAATGCAAGAGTTAGCGCAACTTTTATAGATATTTCTCCAGAAAGGCATGCACCAGGCGAGAGACTGCATATTGCTCCAAATCCTCTGTTTTCACCCGCTGGAAGGCAGAAAAAGAAGTGGAATTTTCCGGTAAGATAACTTCATAGAAATTGGCATAAATTACCCTGTGGGAGAGCACATGCTTCACATTTCCACTGATTAAGCGTAGTCCCGAAGCCTCCCCGTCTGCAAAAAATGCACGTACCTGCGGCAATTCACGAAACTCTTCTTCCGTCACAGGTACTTCCGTTTCTACCAGTGGAAATTCGAAAAGATTTTTCCAGATATCATCCCCTGTCCGCTTATGTAAATAGGTACACGCGCCCACACGTACATATATATAGTTAAAATAACGATTGGTGGTTTTCGTCTTATGCTGTTTTACGGGCAACTTCGTTATCGTATCCTCCTTCAGGGCGGAACAACTATCCGCCAAAGGGCAAAAAACAGGCAATTCGGCGATTGCGGCGTACATTGTATGGCACCGAAATCCATTATCGCCTGATTGTAAACGGCAGGCTGCGATTTATCCATCATCTCGTCTGCCAAAGCAGCAAACAGCTTCTTACCTTCCGTACTGTCCACCGGCGTATCGATGCCGAAATAGCGCGAAAGCACACGATAGACATTCCCATCCACCACAGCATAAGGCATACCGTAGGCAAATGAACAGATAGCCGCAGCAGTATAGTCCCCTACCCCCTTCAACGCACGCACCCCTTCATAAGTAGTCGGAAAAACACCATTCATGCTTTTTGCCGCCGCATGCAGATTGCGCGCACGGGAGTAATACCCCAGTCCTTGCCAGCATTTCATCACCTCATCTTCCGGTGCTTTGGCCAAGGCTGTCACATTAGGAAAACGATGGATAAAACGCAAAAAATAATCATAACCTTGCACGACCCGGGTCTGTTGCAGGATAATCTCCGAAATCCATATAATATATAGGGTCGGTGGTATCCCGCCAAGGCAATTCACGCTTGTTTTCGGCATACCAGACTATCAATTTCTCACTGAATATATTCATCTCTATTACAGATAGTTATAAAAACGCAAAAAGGGCTACACCTTTCGCCCCGGATGGCTACACCCCTTGCTATTCAGGGCTACCCCCTTTGTACAAAAGGGTGTAGCCCTTTCAACGACACAAAATTAGCTCTTTTTCCCCCTAACAAACCTTAATCAAAAGACTTTTTTAGAAAATTGTCCAGAATATATTTTTTAGAGAGCGTAAAAAGCTATATATTTGCAGTCCAAAAAATTAGGAAACTATAGTAATAATATTTTTTTTAAAGAAAAATGACTAAAGCTGATATTGTAAACGAAATTACAAAGAACACCGGGATTGACAAAGTAACAGTGCTTACTACGGTTGAAGCGTTCATGGACACAGTAAAGGCATCTTTATCGAAAGATGAAAATGTTTACCTCCGCGGGTTTGGTAGCTTCGTAGTGAAGAAAAGAGCACAGAAAACTGCTCGTAACATCTCCAAGAATACTACGATTATCATTCCGGAACACAACATTCCGGCATTTAAGCCTGCAAAAACATTCACCATCTCCGTGAAGAAATAATAAACAAGAGTATTAACCTATTAAATTATTGAAGCTATGCCTAGCGGAAAGAAGAAAAAAAGACATAAAATGTCTACGCACAAGCGTAAAAAAAGACTAAGAAAGAACAGACATAAAAGCAAAAAGTAATTTTTAGTCTGGAGGACAGAAATAAAGAACCAACTTGTGAAGCTATTTGTCTCGCGGGTTTGTTCTTTGTTTAAGTATAATTGTAGTCAACAAGGTTACTTATAACCTCGTTGACTTTAGAACCTAAAAGCAAGAAAAAATTGTGACAAGCGAACTCGTTGTAGACGTACAGCCCAAAGAGGTCTCCATCGCCCTTCTTGAAGACAAGAGCCTGGTGGAACTTCAAAGCGAAGGAAGAAATCTTTCTTTCTCAGTGGGCAACATGTATTTAGGACGAATCAAGAAATTGATGCCCGGCCTGAATGCCTGCTTCGTGGACGTGGGTTACGAGAAAGATGCTTTTCTTCATTATCTGGACTTAGGTCCTCAATTTAACTCGTTAGAGAAATACGTAAAGCAGACTTTAAGCGATAAAAAGAAACTACCGCAAATCACCAAAGCAACCATACTTCCCGATCTTGAAAAAGATGGTACCGTTGCCAATACACTCAAGGTGGGACAAGAAGTAGTGGTGCAAATTGTCAAGGAGCCTATCTCTACCAAAGGTCCGCGCCTGACTTCCGAAATCTCATTTGCCGGAAGATATCTGGTGCTGATACCTTTCAACGACAAGGTTTCCGTATCACAAAAAATTAAATCGAGCGAAGAACGCGCCCGCCTCAAACAATTGCTGATGAGTATCAAGCCGAAGAATTTCGGAGTGATCGTCCGCACTGTTGCCGAAGGAAAACGCGTAGCCGAGCTCGACGGAGAGCTTAAAGTTTTATTAAAACACTGGGAAGATGCTGTCACCAAAATACAGAAAGCTACCAAATTCCCGACATTGATTTACGAAGAAACCAGCCGTGCCGTAGGCTTATTGCGCGACTTGTTCAATCCTTCTTTCGAGAACATCCACGTCAACGACGAAGCTGTGTTCCACGAAATCAAGGATTACGTAACTCTTATCGCCCCTGACCGGGCAGGAATCGTAAAACTGTATAAAGGACAACTCCCCATTTACGACAATTTTGGTATCACCAAGCAGATAAAGTCTTCGTTTGGCAAGACGGTTTCATACAAGAGTGGTGCCTACCTGATTATTGAGCATACTGAGGCGCTTCACGTAGTAGACGTGAACAGCGGTAACCGCACCAAGAATGCCAACGGGCAGGAGGCCAACGCACTCGAAGTGAATCTGGGAGCTGCCGATGAACTGGCTCGCCAGCTGCGACTGAGAGATATGGGTGGTATCATTGTGGTGGACTTCATTGATATGAACGAAGCCGAAAACAGACAAAAGCTTTACGAACGTATGTGTGCTAACATGCAGAAAGACAGGGCAAGACATAACATCCTACCGCTCAGCAAATTCGGACTGATGCAGATTACCCGCCAGCGTGTGCGCCCGGCAATGGAGGTCAATACCACAGAAATCTGTCCCACCTGTTTCGGAAAAGGCACCATCAAGTCCTCTATCCTCTTTACGGACACTTTAGAGAGTAAAATTGATTACTTAGTCAACAAACTGAAGATTAAGAAATTCTCGTTACACATCCACCCGTATATTGCTGCTTACATCAACCAGGGACTCGTTTCCCTGAAACGGAAATGGCAGATGAAATACGGATTTGGTATCAAGATTATTCCAAGCCAGAAACTCGCGTTCCTGGAATATGTATTCTACGACCCGCAAGGGGAAGAGATTGACATGAAGGAAGAATTCGAAATTAAATAAGAAAATACGGCGAAGTAAATCAGAAACTTCGCCGTATTTTTTATTTTTATCACCGTCTTTTTTATTTTTATCGCCAACTTTTCAAAATCATTGGCCGATACTTTAAAGAAACTCACCCTTTATATAGAAGCGAACCATCACTCACTCCCCTGCACATGCAAGGCGATAAATCTCTTTGCTGTCCTGCTTCGTCAGCTTCACATAATTCCCTACCAACTCTCCTTTATTACGGTGCAGACTATCCGCCAGACGGTCAATATCAGGGTCTTCAATACCCAGTTCTTTAAATGTCACAGGCAGACCAAGAGAGCTAAAGAAAGCTTTCAGCTTACCAATACCCTCCAAAGCAACCGCTTTCTTATCTTCTGATTCAGGAACACCCCATACACGAACGGCATATTGAGCTATCTTTCCCACATTATGTTCTACCATCCACGTCATCCAAGCAGGGAAGATAACAGATAACCCCGCACCGTGGGTAACACCATAAATAGCACTGATTTCATGCTCCAGGAAGTGCGAAGCCCAATCTTCCTCACAACCTACGCCACAGGTACCATTATGCGCAATCATGCCCGCCCACATCAAGTTGGCACGCGCACCGTAATCTTCAGGATTTCTCATTGCCTTAGGAGCTTCATTGATGATAGCCATCAAAGTGCCTTCACAAAGGCGATCTCCAATTTCCACCTCCTGAGTGTTCGTAAAATAACGCTCCATGATATGAGCCATCATATCGGCCACACCGCAGGCTGTCTGAAAGGGCGGTAAAGTATAAGTAAGTTCCGGATTCATAATAGAGAATACCGGACGCAAAACTTCCGGTACACGTAGACTGAGCTTCTGCAAACCGTCCAGTTTCGTTATAACCGTATTACCGGAACCTTCACTTCCGGCAGCAGGAATAGTCAGCACAACAGCTACTTTCAGCGCTTTGGTCACTTTAGCCTTTCCGATATAGAAATCCCAGAAGTCACCCTCATAAAGCACACCTGCCGCTATGGCTTTGGCTGTATCAATGACAGAACCACCACCCACAGGCAACAGCATATCAGCCTGTTCACGGCGGCAGAATTCAATGCCTTCATACACTTTCGTATCTACCGGATTGGGCTGCACGCCCCCCATCAGGCAATATTCAATTCCTGCTTCCCGCAAAGACTGTTTCACCCTATCCAACAAGCCACTCCGTACAACAGAGCCGCCGCCGTACACGATCATCACTTTCCGCGCACCATGCTTCCGTGCCAGTGCACCGACTTGCATTTCCGTAGCTTTACCGAATACAAATTCGGTAGGACTGTAAAAGACGAAATTATTCATTAACGGATATATTTACTATAACGTTCGAAAAAGCGCTTGAACGCTCCCCATTTCATCAATCCTTTTTCAAAGGCAAAGATACCCGGGAGAGCACAGAATATTCCCAATAATACATCAATCAGATAATGATGCCCCGAATAAACGGCCGTACACCAGATACCCACCATGATAAACGCGAACAATGCTATCAGCCAGCCTTTACAGCGGTTCATAATAGCATAAGCCAATGCCACAACCATATACGCTGCATGCAATGAAGGTACGGCAGCAAATACATTGGCATTACGCCCATAGATTGAATTGAAAATAGTGCATCCCATCAATTCATCGAAGCGTCCCAGCCCTGCTACATTTCCGGGAGTATCAAGCATAGCCTCAAAACCATAATTCATGGCATACCAAGGTGGTGCCGCAGGATGAATGTAATATCCCGCAAAACCAATCAGATTCACAAGCAAAAAGACCATTGCAAAGCGCAGATACATCCGGCGGTCTCCCTTCAGATAAAGCCACAAACCGAAAACAATAGGCACAGGCACCCAACAAAGATAGAACACGCCTGCAAAGAAGTCAGCTACCGGCCAGTGATGTATGGCAAAGTATTCACAAGGAATCAGTGTAGCCCCGTTCACGGATATACCGAAAAGAGACTTTTCCGCTTCATACAAGCCCTGCACATCAATAGGATTCACCTGATAATTGGGATACACCCGCATCCAATCGTAGGAAACGCCAAAAATAATAAAAGGCAGTAACGCCACTGCCAGTTTACGGGTTGTCTTCCCAGCAAAAAACAAAACGAAAAACAAACCCGCCATCAGGAAATGCTCCGGACGGAGCCCGATACAAGTAGCCGTCAGCAACAGGAAAACCACCGTTATAACCACTACCAACATCGTTTCTCTCACCGGAGGAAAATATCTTTTTTATCATTTATTCAAAAGTTTATAGCAATGTGCCAGACGGACAAAAGCTGTCAGATTAGCCAATACGGCAATGATTGCCAGAGGAACTATCAAGATTAACATCGGATCGAAGAGTGTGCAATCGGAGAAGATGCCACAGAACAAAGCTCCCAGACTGGTCAGCACTACTCGCTCAGGACGCTGCATAATACCTACTTTACATTCCAGTCCCAGCCCTTCGGCACGTGCGCGTACGTAACTTACCATCAGCGAACCGATCAAAGCAAGAAAAGTGATAATGGAACCCCAGAAATAACCTTGTAATATGAGATAATAGGATATACCGAACAAGGTAAACAGTTCACTGTAACGGTCGAGCACCGAATCGTACAATGCCCCGAAAGTGGAAGACATATTGCCAAGACGCGCCACACGGCCATCCATCATGTCAAACAACCCGGCGAAGAGTATCAGTCCGCCTGTCCATCCCACCAAAGAAAGATCCTCTTCCGAATCTGTCACTAACCCTGCATAAATAAATATACCGGCAGCCACAATGTTAAGTATCAACCCGGTAGTAGTAATAAAGTTAGGCGTAATGCCAATTTTAATCATGCCGCGCACAACGGGATTGATAATCTTGTATATCACCTGTTGCAGCCAATCTCTGTAATTCATGTTCATTCTATTTTTTTCTCCAAACGTTGTTTCAGAAATCTTTTTAAGTTGTGGTTCCGGTAGACGAAAACCCGTTGCAAATAATAGTTCCAGAAAAAAAATGCAACCAGCAAGGCAACCGTAATTTTAGACAGGATAAACACATCATAGACGTAGTATCCCAGCAACCCGTTCACCCATTTCATTCCTGCCAGCCATTCCGTCAAAGCAAAAAGTACCCCATGTATTGATCAGGATGCTCCCACCCCAGACTATGAAATACTTCAGCCCCACATGTATCTTCTTGCAGTCTTCCGCCTTAAATACCCATTCATAGTTGATTACACAATTGACAATACCGCCAACCACGGAACCTATAAATGTGGCATACAAATAATATATACCAAATAATTTCACCAAAAGAATAGTTATCAGAAAATCGATTACAGTAGCTATCTGTGCAGAAAGCTGCGCCTTCATAAAAAGACCACACTTCCCTGCGCCAACCTGCAAACCGACTCTGTTCTTCTACTCCATCAACCATCTCGCCACAATTAAAACAATGAAACCATACACTCCTGCCAATACGTCGTCCATCATCACTCCCACTCCACCCGGCAGTTTTTCCATCCGCCGGATACCCAGCGGCTTCAGAATATCAAAGAAGCGGAACAAAACAAATGCTGCCAGTCCATACCAGATATGACCTGCCGGAGCTGCCAGGAGCGTGATCCACACACCTACCATCTCATCCACCACCACGCGCGACGGATCTTCACCCCAGTAGGGTTCCAGACGGTCGGTAGCCCAAATACCGGCTACGGTGAACAGGGATATCAGTGCGACAGTCGTCCACAACAGACAAGTATCTGATATGAGTAAAGAAAGTCCGAACCAGATTAGCGTAGCGAGTAAAGCGCCCGCCGTGCCCGGAGCCAAGGGAGAAAAGCCTGAGCCGAAGCCCGTGCCTATCAGGACAGGGAAGAAGGAAGGTTTCCTCATAGAAAAAGATATAAAAAATGATAAGATGATAAGACGGTAAATGATAAGATAGCTCAATACAATCTCACCATCCTATCATTTTACCATCCTATCATCTTATTTTATGATTAGTCCAGGATAGCTCGGTGATTTTTTCACCCACCATCGTACGGATTGTTTCTTTCACCATTCTCCATTGAGTGAACAGATCATGAATCGGTTCATGCTCAAAGTCGTGCATCGGGCTCTTGCAGAAGAATGACAGCCAAGTCTGGATTCCAGACATACCTGCACGCAATGCCAGGTCACTGAAAATAACGAGGTCGAGTGCAATAGGAGCTGCAAGGATAGAGTCACGGCACAGGAAGTTTACTTTGATTTCCATCGGGTACCCCATCCATCCGAAGATGTCGATGTTATCCCATGCTTCCTTATTATCTTTACGGGGAGGATAGTAGTTGATACGAACCTTGTGGTAAACATCGCCATAGAGATCGGGGAATTTTTCAGGTTCGAAGATGTTATCGATAACAGACAACTTGCTAACTTCTTTTGTTTTGAAGTTTTCGGGTTGATCGAGCACTTCGCCATCACGGTTACCCAGGATGTTGGTAGAGAACCAACCGCTTACACCCAGCATACGAGTCTTGAACATCGGAGCAAGCACTGTTTTCATCAATGTCTGTCCGCTCTTGAAGTCCTTACCTGAGATGGGCACATTCATCTTCTTAGAGAATTCCCACATGGCCGGAGTATCTACGCACAGGTTAGGAGCACCCATGATGAACGGAGCACCTTCTGCAATTGCAGCATAAGCGTAGCACATACTCGGAGAAACCACTTCCGTGTTATTAGCCTTCATTGCTTCTTCCAAAGCAGCAAGCGACTCATGTTCTTTACACAACGGAACGTAGATTTCAGTACTTGCAGCCCACAGCACGGCAATACGCTCGCAGTTGTTGGCAGCCTTGAAGTTACGGATATCCTCACGCAATTGCTCTACCATTTCCCAACGGGTGGCAGCCTGCTTGATATACGTACCATTCAGACGTTTTGCAAAGTTGTGGTCGAAGGCAGCAGGCATCGGTTTGATAGCTTGCAATTCCTCTTTTACCAGATTTAAGTCTTTTTCTTTCAGGACTTCCGCATACATCGCGGCTTCGTATGCATTATCAGGGAAGATATCCCATCCGCCGAAAACAATGTCGTTCAAGTCTGCCAAAGGCACTACGTCCTTAATCAGCTTTTCGTCGTTGTTCTCCATGCGTATTGTGGCCATCTGTGTAATAGACCCAATAGGTTTTGCCAGTCCCTTACGAGCAGCCAATGTACCCGTTATCATGGTGGTTGAGACCGCGCCACCCACTCCGACTACCAGTACACCCAAACGACCAGTTGCCGGCTTAATGTTTTCTTTCATTGCCATTGTATCTTTTAAAGTTTAAAAAATTGCTCAAATTTAGGCTATTTTGTTCAATTGAGACTCGTCTTTTTATCCGATTTAATGTTCTGTTAGTAAGATTTAAGTTAAAAGGTCATATGCAAACTGATTCTAAGGCCGGATTTATCAATTCCGGGCAGATTTCTGTAAGTTAATCGCCAGACATAATCGAAGCGGAGCACCTTCAAAATATTTTCTCCACACCGACACCCACTTCCATATAAGGAGTATCCCCCATATAAGAGGTTGTGGCGGGAAAACGAAAAAAAAGATTATTGCTGACCGTCGGGTTATTCTTGTCGCTCAAATTCCCGTACAATCCCCGGAATGAAAGGACTTCACGCCATTTCAACTTTTTCAGCAAAGGCACGCGGTTGAACAGAAAGCCATTTAGATAATAAGTAACGTCCCACGAAGCATATTCATCGTTCATAAACTCCATGGCATTCATCAAGGAGTAAGACTCCGGCTGAATGGTATAGGAGAGGTTGGCGTTCGGAATAATCAGTAACGGAAAAGGTACTTTATTCCAAACTTTTCCGGCTTTCAGGATAACGTCGGTATAGCCGAAGGCCGAAAACCAGAAACGTTTCTGAAAACCTGCCTCTGTATATTGATAGGTATAATCACCACCCAACACTCCTTTTGCAGCCATCGTATGTGAAAGCGAGAAGACCGGCGCATCCAGCGATACAGGGAAGCGGTTCCATTGCGTCTGAAAGAATTTTTCATTCGGCGCATAACGCAATTTTACTTCAAACTCGGCATTCGATATTTTTTCTTCACGGGCGTTGCCATCTCATCCTGCTTCAGGAAAGGGATAAGATACGAAGACTCATCCTGCCGGAAGCGGGAAGTGAGCTGAAAGGAGAAACCGGAATGGAACTCATTGGTGTAAGTCAGTTCCGCCTTGCGCTGATAGCCTATCCGGTCGTCCTTCTGGCGCTTCAAGCTCAGGAATACGTTGTCCTGACTGGTATAAAGGTAATGCTGCCCGTATTGATTCACATCCGAGGTATATCGTGCTTTCAAAGAATGAATAGGAAATTCGTTGGCATACTCCTTCTTCTTATGGAAAGAATATTCCACTTCCGCCATTCCCTTCATCCGATGGTCTTTGAAACCGTAAGCCATGTATCCTTTATAGAATAGGTGCGGATTGAGCCACGCCGTAGTCATACCTCCCGCACGCCAGACGCACACCTTCCAGGGTGTTGCCGCTTATGGTGGTATTCATCATACCTATATAGAACAGGGGTTCCTTCTCTTTAGGTGCGGGTATGTATCCGGTAAACAACACTTTCAAGGTCTTCTCCGTCCAGTAATAGACAGGATACGTGCGAAGCTGCGCCATCATTTTATCAACGGAAGTTTCCTTCTTGCTGACTTCCACCTGACGGTTATCGTCCCAGTAAGCTTCCGTGCGATGCGTCGCTTCGGCCGGCTCAATCACTTTTTCCGGCTTCTTGAAGGCTGAAAGGGCATCCGCAGAAGGTTCATACACATAATTCCTGTAATATACATCCCGTTTGGCATAGATACCGTCACTGTTGTCCACCAGCTTGAATTCGGTAGTGATATGTTCGTCAGCCAACTGGCGCGTACCGTCTGCTCCACGGGTAAAGTTCTGTTCAAGAGACATATAATCCACAAAATTCAGATTGATTTTCTGTGGAAAGTTCATGGTGGCAACGACGCACAAAATAGGTACTATCCAAAGTAACGTACAAGTGTCCCGTAAAACCGAAGGATTCGGAATTGAAGGGTACAAACGTCAGGTCCACACAAGGGTGGCCCGCTATCGTAAGCGTGTCCATCAGATAATATTTATAGAATGAAGGGCCCAGAGGAAGAGAGTGGACTTACGAACTTATTGGTGAACAGCGTGATGTTGTTCTCATAAATATCAACATCCGTCATCGTCACACTGATGGCTTGCTCCATGCCTTGCTGCGAAAGCATCTCATCCACACCGGCCTGTTTGCGGGCATGTACGCGCTGTTTCTGACTTTTGGGAGATTTGCGGTAATAGTCCGTAGCCAGCAGCTCACGATTGGAGACGGCAAGTACGGGCTTTCCCGTAACGGCGGAAGTATCCACATAGTCCGTCAGGAACTTGAACTTACGATAAAGCCACTTCTGTTGCTTTACGCTGTCAAAGTTGTTGATGGCAAAGGTCATCTTCTCATAACGATCCCGTTGCCAGAAGTCCAACTCCTTGGGCGAATAGTCATCCCGATGCTCTATCATTTGTCGCACAAATTCCACGGCGGGATTATCTTTTTTCTTATATCGCTCCCGTTTGGGCTTTACCAGCACTTCGTTCAGGGCATACGTTGCCGGAGAAAGGGCGATGGTAAGACGGATACCTTGTGCCGGATGAATAAGACGGGTGTATTCATTATATCCAATGGCAGAAATAACCAGCACGGCTTGGGGGCGGTAGGTTTTGAAAGAAAACTGTCCTTTGTCGTTGGTCATACCTCCTTCGGTAGTACCTTTCAGATACACAGATGTATAAGGCAGAGGCTCACGGGTTAACGAGTCTGTAACAACACCTTGTACCACATATTGTGCTTGCAGGGGAAAGCTCATCCAGCAAAGGCCGATGAACAATAAAATCCTTAAAAAAGTAAACCTCATACCTATTCATATAATGTTGAAAGATAAATGATAGTTTAGCGGGCTATATAGCCTATTGATATACGGACTATCAGAAATCACGCCGCTAAATTATCATTTATCCTTCTTTTGTGCCCGCAAAGGTACGCAAGAAAACTTTTTCAGAAAGTTCAGTTTTACTGAATAAATGTTCTAAAAAACCACTTTTGCACGAAACACTTCCCATTGCAGGCTGTTGTATATGTCTTAAACGACGCCAAAAGCATCGAAAACCAATTAATAACCTAAACAACTTAATTATGGAATGGATAATAAACCAGCTCAGGGAGCGCCCCGAACTTGCCATATTCCTCACCCTGTTCCTGGGGTTCTGGCTTGGCAAGCTACGCATCGGGAAGTTCAGCTTGGGGACGGTCACAAGCGTACTGCTTGTAGGCGTATTGGTAGGACAGTTGAAGATTGACGTGCCAGGTCCCATCAAATCCGTGTTCTTTCTTCTCTTTCTGTTCGCCGTCGGGTATAAAGTAGGGCCGCAGTTCTTCCGCGGACTGAAAAAAGACGGACTCCCCCAGGTAGGCTTTGCCGTACTGATGTGTGTATCCGTATTGGTAGTGACCTGGCTTCTCGCCCTCGTGATGGGCTACAATCCCGGTGAAGCCGCCGGATTACTGGCAGGTTCGCAAACCATCTCCGCCGTCATCGGAGTAGCCGAAGACACCATGGCAAACATGGGGCTGGACGAAGCGCAACGCCAAAGCTATATCAATATCATCCCCGTATCATACGCTGTGACTTACGTTTTCGGTACGGCAGGTTCAGCCTGGGTGCTCTCCTCCCTCGGCCCCAAACTATTGGGCGGACTAGAGAAAGTGAAAGCCGCCTGCAAAGATCTGGAAGCCAAAATGGGTAGTTCCGAAGCAGACGAACCGGGATTCATGCACGCCGCACGTCCCGTAACCTTCCGCGCCTACAAGATAGAAAACGAATGGTTCAAACAAGGCCGCCGGGTGATAGACCTGGAAATGTACTTCCAGAAAGATGGTAAACGCCTGTTCGTAGAGCGCCTGCGCAAGCAAGGAGTCGTTCGGGATGTAGCCCCGAATACTGTATTGAATATAGGAGACGAAGTCGTTCTCAGCGGACGCCGTGAATTCGTTATCGGCGAAGAGGACTGGATAGGCGAAGAAGTACAGGACGCACAGTTACTCGATTTCCCGGCAGAAACGTTACCTGTCACGGTCACAAAGAAAACGTTCGCCGGAAAGACTGTGGCGAATATCCGCCGGCATAAATTCATGCATGGCGTCAGCATCCGCAGCATCAAGCGTGCGGGAATTGAAATACCCGTATTGGCACAGACCAAATTGGATGCTGGCGACGTCATCGAAGTAGTGGGCACCAAGCAGGAAGTGGAAAGTGCCGCTGTACAAATAGGATATGTGGACCGGCCTACCCACCAAACGGATATGATATTCGTTGGATTAGGTATTCTGATAGGTGGTTTGTTCGGTGCATTATCCATCCACATCGGTGGTGTTCCCATCAGTCTGAGTACGAGTGGAGGCGCATTGATAGCCGGATTATTCTTCGGTTGGCTGCGCAGCAAGCATCCTACGTTCGGACGTATTCCCGAAGCTTCCCTGTGGGTACTGAATAATGTCGGGTTGAATATGTTCATCGCTGTAGTGGGAATAGCCGCCGGACCGAGTTTCGTACAAGGTTTCCGGGATGTCGGGCTCAGTTTATTCATTGTAGGTGCCATAGCCACTACCCTGCCGTTGATTATCGGTCTGCTACTGGGTAAGTACGTCTTCAAGTTCCACCCTGCAATAACACTGGGATGCTGTGCCGGAGCACGTACAACGACCGCCGCACTGGGAGCGATACAAGATGCAATAGAAAGCGAAACGCCTGCGCTGGGCTATACCGTAACGTATGCTGTAGGCAACACCTTATTAATAATATGGGGTGTCGTCATCGTACTGCTGATTTAACCGGGAAGTACATGCATACAACTAATATACAGGGTCAAGAAACTAATCTCCGGGATTTAAGAAACTAATTCCGGAGATGCATATTTTTATTCTTACAACAAATATAGTAAGAAAGAAATATATCTATTGTAAGATAATAACATAACTGTTGTAAGAAACAATAACAGTTATAGTACGAATAATTTTATATATCTCTGAGATTAGTTTCTTAAATCCCGGAGATTAGTTTGTCACACCAAAGAAATAATATGATAACAATTAAAACTTAACGATATGGATACCAAGAATTTTGAAAAGAAAATGGAGACCATCAGCCCATTCGAGCTGAAGAATCAATTGATTGATATGGCCGATGAAAGCCTGAAGAAAACTGCCCGCACGATGCTGAATGCCGGACGCGGTAACCCTAACTGGATTGCTACCACCCCTCGCGAAGCCTTCTTCCTCCTGGGACAGTTCGGACTGGAAGAATGTCGCCGCGTCATGAACCTTCCCGAAGGCATCGCCGGCATTCCCGAAAAGTCCGGCATCGCCTCGCGCTTTGAAGCCTTCCTCAAAAAGAACAACACCGCCCACGGTGTCAAGCTCCTGGAGCAAACCTATAACTACCTGTTAATGCAACATGCCGCCGATCCCGACTCCCTGGTGCATGAATGGGCAGAAGCCGTCATCGGTGACCAGTACCCTGTGCCCGACCGCATCCTGCATTTCACCGAAATACTGGTGCAAGATTATCTGTCGCAAGAAATGTGCGATAACCGCCCTCCACGCGGCACATTCGACCTCTTTGCCACCGAAGGCGGAACCGCCGCCATGTGTTACCTCTTCGACTCCCTTCAGGAAAACTTCCTGCTGGACAAAGGTGACGGCATCGCCCTTATGGTGCCCGCCTTCACTCCTTATATCGAAATTCCGCAACTGAGCCGCTACCAGTTCAACATGATAGAGCTGCATGCCGACCGCATGACGGACGACGGGTTCCACCTTTGGCAACACAATGACAAGGACATCGACCGCCTGAAAGATCCCGCCATCAAAGCGCTCTTCGTCACTAATCCCAGCAATCCGCCCAGTTACGCCCTCAGTCCGGAAACGATGGCACGAATTGTCGATATTGTGAAGAATGATAACCCCAACCTGATGGTTATCACGGATGATGTATACGGCACATTCAGCCCGCACTTCCGCTCATTCATGGCCGAACTGCCGCACAATACGCTTTGTGTCTATTCCTTCTCCAAATATTTCGGAGCTACCGGTTGGCGTGATGCCGTCATCGCCCTGCACGAAGACAACATCTACGACAAGCAAATCGCCCGCCTGCCGGAAGATAAACGCAACGCGCTGAACCGCCGTTACTCAAGTCTGACCCTGCAACCCGAAAAAATGAAGTTCATCGACCGCATGGTAGCCGACAGCCGACAGGTTGCACTGAACCATACCGCCGGCCTGTCATTGCCCCAACAGATGCAAATGAGTTTATTCGCTTCCTTCGCCTTGCTGGATAAGGAAAACAAATATAAACTGAAGATGATGGAAATCATTGAGAAGCGTCTGCACGCCTTGTGGGATAATACGGGATTCACATTGATTAAAGACCCGCTCCGCGTAGGGTATTATACGGAGATCGACATGCTGGTATGGGCAAAGAAGTTCTATGGAGATGGCTTCGTAGAATATCTAAAACGCACCTACAGCCCGCTGAACGTCGTATTCCGCCTGGCGAAAGAAACGTCTCTCGTACTACTGAACGGTGGTGGTTTCGATGGTCCGGAATGGAGCATACGCGCCTCGCTTGCCAACCTGAACGAAAAGGACTATGTGGTCATCGGCCAGGGCATCAAGCGGATTCTTGACGAATACGCAAAGAGTTACAAGCTATAAGCTACGAGTGGGCTGCGCTATAATGCCGCAAGGTACTTGTAGCTCGTAACCCGTAGCTCAATCACTTCTTCCCTATGGGAAGATTATGCGGAACCGTGTCAACCCATCACTGTACGTGCGTAAAGAGAACGTACACCCATGACGGGTAAGCACCTCGCGAATAAACACCAGACCGATTCCCTGCCCGTTCGGTTTGGTGGAAAAGAAGGGACTGAAGAGCTTTGCTTCAGTCTCTTTTGTTATACCGGGGCCATTATCTACCACTTCAATCGTGGTAGGAGCGATTGTACGGACTACAACCCTACCCTGCTGGATCGTTCCTTCGGACGCATGTTCGATACTTTCCGCAGCATTCTTGATAATATTCACCAATACCTGTTCCAGCAATGCCGCATCAAAGCGTACCGGTTCCAGCTTCGGATCACATTCCAGCCAGAGAAGAATATTCCGGTCGTTGCACATACCCTCCATAAAGCGTTTACACATGGAGGCCAATTCATTCAGTTTGCCTGTAGCCAAGGTGGGCTCAGGAATTTTCACGACATCGGCAAAACGGGTGATAAAGCGACTCATAGAGAAGCAACGCTCGGTACAAACGCGCATTACATCGCAGATATCCTCCATATCCTCTTCGGTGGAAAGGGCTTGCTCCACGGTATCGAGAGTAGATGTAATACCCGCCGTCGTATTGTTCACCTCGTGCGCAATCATGCGGATCACCTTCTCATACGCTTTCTTTTCAGCACGCATCACCTCGTCCGTCATCTTCTCTATCAGATAGAAAGGATGATGAAAACCTCTGTCGATAAAGGAAGAATGGGTGCACTTATAGATATTCGAGTCATTCAGACGCACCACTGCCGTCTGATCTTTAGGGATATTCGCCAGTTCTTCAGCCAGAGGAGAGTCTATATTCTCTATTTTCTTTCCCATGATCTCTTCCAGACGTACTCCCATCATCTTCAATCCCATCGGATTGAGCTGAGATATTTCACCGTTCAGTGTGGTTATGACAACTCCCATCGGTGAAGCCTGGATAAGCAAGTCCAGGAAATGGTTTTGTTCACGCAGACGCAAACGTTCGTTCTTCAATTGCTCCATCATACGGTTGAATACATTTACAATGCGGTCCGCCTCGTATTGCCCTACTTTGCTGAGCCTGCTGCTGAAGTCCTGTTCGCGCAGTAATTCCATACCGCTGCCGATAATATTCATCGGCTTCACGATCTTACGGTAAAAGACAACCAGAAACACCAGGATACACGCAATGATCCCTCTACAATGTAAAGATGCAATAGCTTCATCCCCTTCGCCAAGTAGAGAAGAGCACCACCTAACCCCAGGAGGAAGAGGACAAGTATGGAGAAATAGAACTTTATTCTCACGATAGTAGCGATTAGGAGTTAATGATTAAATCACTTTTCATTAACCGTTATATTAAACTTTTCCAGTCGGCGATAAAGCGCGGCACGACTGATACCGAGCGTCATAGCTACCTGACTAAGATTTCCCTTATGGCGATCAAGTGCCTGCAAAATAGTCTGACGCTCTATTTCATCCAGCGTCATACCTGCCAGAGACGACGAGTCCGAGGCCTTCACCGGTTCATCATGACGCAGATATTGTGCATCGAAATCCGAAGCATCCAGTGTCGGCTTTCCGCTGACGAGGATCGTACGCTCTACCAGATTCTTCAATTCACGGATATTTCCCGGATAAGGCAAACGGGAAAGGAAGTTCAGGGCATCTGCCGAAAATTCAGTACGAGGCAGTCCGTTGATCTCTGCCTGGCGGTCGGCAAAGTGGCGTGCCAGCAAAGGAATATCTTCACGGCGTTCGCGAAGGGATGGCAACTTAACGGTTATCAGGTTGATACGATAAAACAAATCTTCGCGGAAGGTGCGTTCCGATACCATCTTGCGGAGGTCGGCATTAGTAGCGGAAACTACACGGATATCCGTCTTGCGGGGACGACTGTCGCCGAGCACTTCAAAGGTCTGATCCTGCAATACACGCAGAAGCTTCACCTGACAGGAAAGGTCGAGGTCGCCTATTTCATCCAGAAAGATAGTACCTTTGTTGGCAAGTTCAAAACGTCCTACACGATCTGTTGTCGCATCCGTAAAAGCTCCTTTCTTATGCCCGAACATTTCACTTTCAAAAAGACTCTGCGAGATACACCGCCCAGATTGACCTTTACAAACGGCTGTTTTACCCGCTGGCTGTTGATGTGGATGGCTTCGGCAATCAATTCCTTACCCGTTCCACTCTCACCGGTAATCAGCACCGAGGCATTGGTACGCGCAATGCGCGCCACCGTATTCAGCACTTCCGTCAATCCCTGAGATTTTCCGATGATATGGCTACGGTTCAGTGTCTCACTCTGCTCTTCCTGTACATCTTTCGAACCAACAGCAGTCAGTTCAAGAGCCGTCTCGATGCGTTGCAACAAAGCGGCATTGTTCCACGGCTTCGTGATAAAGTCGAACGCACCGGCCTGCATACCTTGCACGGCAAGCTGTATACTTCCCCAAGCCGTCATCAGGATAACAGGTACATCGGGACGGAATATCTTCACTTGTCTCAGCAAAGTCAATCCTTCTTCTCCCGTTGTGGAAAGGGTGAAGTTCATGTCCATCAAAATGAGGGAGGGTGCCTCGGCACGTACCACATCCATTGCTTCGCGCGGTCCAGAACAGTCTGCGCTTCATATCCTGCACGTTTCAGCATAAAACTGAGGGAAGAACGTACGGCACTATCATCGTCGATTATCAGTATCATAAGATTTCGTTGTTTTATGGTTTGCAAAAATAAACGATTTCACACAGAAAGCACAGAATAACACTATTTTTTTTTCAATAACAAGCAAAAAACGGTTATGAGTTATAAGTTATTATTCACAACTCATAACTCAAGCTCAGTCTCTTACAATTTCTTCAAAGTCCGCCTCCAGTTCACAATTCCGTTCAAAATCCCAAAGTGTCAGACTGCGGATCTGATAGAAATAGTACCAATAATAATAGAGCTCGGAAATATGTTTCTGTCTTGCTTCATCTTTTGATTTCTGTGCGTCGTTCAGGTCCAGCGTACTGATTTGTCCGATCATAAAGGTTTCCACACTGGTTTTATAACGTTTCTCGGCAATGCCGTCCGCTTCCTGAGCAATACCCAACTGTTGTGCCTGGTTATTGAAGTTCGCTACGAGCAGGAAGATATCCTGATTGAAGTCCATCTGTTCTTGTCGGATTCTGGAAAGCACCACTTCACGGTTACTCTTTGCCACACGTACTTTTTCCTCGGCGTTTTCCCCAGTCCAAGATAGGAACTTTCACACCTACCTGTACAATCTGGTTATCGAGCAGATCTTTGTAAGCGGAAGTAAAATCACGATTCTGTCCCGTATACCCCACGCTGGCAAACAAGTCTATGCTACGCAGATTTCCACGGGCCGTAGCCACTTCATAATCTGCTTCCAACTGGCGGCGACGGATATTCTGTGCAAACGAGTTCCGATCCAAAGCCTTGTTCAATACAAGATTATATTCCATCTTCATATCCGGTGCCGAGCTCGGCAATATTGGATTCAGATTCTCGTCCTCCGACAAACCGAGGAAGGAACGCAACTGGAACATCTTCGCATTCAGGTTACTCTCTGCTTCCGTCACGTCCGCCTTGCCCTGCAAAGCATTTAACTTCAACTGTAACAGGTCATTTTCTGAAATCTGCCCCATCTTGCGCTTTGCCATCGCCACTTCATAGAGGCGGTCGGCATTCACTTTATTCTGGTGAGCAGTTTTCAGATTTTCTTTAGCCAGCAGCAGATTGAAGAAATAAGTGATTGTCTTCATCGTTACCTGTTCCGTAGCAGTGATAAAGGCAGCTTTTGCTTCTGCATATCTCACCGGTTCGATACGACGGTTCCACTTCAGATTATTCACTCCGAAAATAGGTTGCGTCAATTCCAGGCTGACGGGGACGGACATAAATTGTTTATCTCCTCCGGATCCTAATTGCTTGATATATTCAAGAGAAGAGGCCAACGACAGTCTACCGCCCGTAAACCATAAGTTCTGGTCTATGGAGAGCGTTCCGGAAAGTCCCAAGGTATTGTTACGCACGAATGAGTAGGAGCCATCCGAGTTTTGATATCTACTGTAAGATTTATTGTAATTAGGTAAAGTACCGTTCAGATTCACTTCCGGTAACAGGTCGGCACGGAAAGTACGATATTCCCAGTATGAAGTTTTCAATTCATTCAGTGCTACGGCGGCATCCACTGACTGGGTACGTGCCAAAGCTATCGCTTCATTTAAAGTGATGAGACGTTCACGTTCGTTTGTCAATGTATCGTTCTGTGCAAAAGCGGCGAACGGAAATAGCATCCAAGCTGCGAGTAAAATATTCCTTTTTCATGTTTATCTAAAAATTGTTATAAACAGAAAAGCAAAGAGCGTGCCAAAGCGCCAGGATGCTTCTGGACAGGGGTGAGTGTTCATTTTCGGACAGTGGGGATGTCCATTTATGAACAAAGGGGCGCTTAAAGCACCCCTTTGCTACTCGGCAATTCAAAGTGATAAATATCCCTCTTCACCGCCATCTTCAGCGCACGTGCCAACGCCTTGAAGATGCCCTCTATCTTATGATGTTCGTTCTGTCCTTCGGCTTTTACATTAAGATTCATCCGGGCAGCATCGCTCAAGGACTTGAAGAAATGCAGGAACATTTCCGTAGGCATATCTCCTACCGTCTCGCGCTTGAACTCGGCATCCCATACCAGCCAGGGACGTCCGCCGAAGTCCAGGCACACTTGGCAAAGACAATCGTCCATAGGAAGGGCATAGCCGTAGCGTTCAATGCCCCGCTTGCTTCCCAATGCCTGATAGATGCAATCGCCCAATGCAATCGCAGTGTCCTCTATGGTATGATGCTCATCCACTTCCAGATCGCCTTTCACACGGATGGTGAGGTCCATGCCGCCGTGCTTGCCTATCTGCTCCAGCATGTGGTCGAAGAATCCCAGTCCGGTATGGATGTCGCAGGCACCGTTACCATCCAGATTCAAAGACACTAAAATATCCGTTTCCTTTGTTGTGCGGCGTACTTCCGCTTTCCGTTCTCCGGCAAAAAGAAATTCGGCAATTTTATCCCAGTCTTTTGTGACAAGGGGGCACATACCTCTTCCAAACCTTCGCAGGCAGCAGGTCCACCTTCGGATTTCGCTTTCAGTGATGTAGTATCGTCCTGCAAATAAATAGCCCGGCAGCCCAAGTTCTTAGCCAGTTCCACATCCGTCGGACGGTCACCGATAACAAAGCTTCCGGCAAGATCATACTCCGGATTATTCAGATACTTCGTCAACATCCCTGTGCGCGGCTTCCGGGTAGGTGCCATATCTTCCGGCATGCTACGGTCGATGAAGATTTCATCAAACGTAATCCCTTCACCTTCCAGCGTCTTCATCATCAGGTTATGCGCAGGCCAGAAAGTTTCTTCCGGGAAAGATGCCGTGCCCAACCCATCCTGATTGGTCACCATCGCAAAATCGAAATCCAATTTGCTACGGATGAAGCCCAAGTTACGCATCACTTTGGGATAGAACTCCAACTTTTCCAGCGAGTCCAACTGATAATCAATGGGCGGCTCAATGACTAAAGTCCCGTCACGGTCTATAAATAATACTTTTTTAGCTCATAGCTTTTCAACGCTTCTATCAGTTTATCATTCTCCATTCTCGTGCCTACCGTCACACGCAGGCAGTTGCCACAAAGTGACACGGAGTTACGATTGCGGACAATGATACCCTTGCCTACCAGATAATTGTAAATCTTCACAGCATCCGTCACCCGGGCCAGGAAGAAATTGGCATCAGACGGAAATACTTCCACCGTCAACGGCAGTTCGGAAAAACGTTTCTCCAAATCCTCGCGTTCCTCTTTTTAGCCTCTTCACCCAACGCTCTATCTCATAGTACTTATGCAACATTTCTATTGCCTGTTTCTGAGTCAGTTGATTCACATTATAAGGGTACTTTATCTTGCTCAGGATACCGATGATTTCCGTAGAAGCGAACGCCATTCCCAGGCGGATAGCCGCACAACCCCATGCTTTAGAAAAGTCTGGAACACAACAAGATTCGGATATTTATCTAAATCCAGCAAGAACGACGGGGATTCTGAAAAGTCACTGTACGCCTCATCCAGTATCACCAGCCCTTCAAACTCACGCAGCAACTTCTCTATCTCACTGCGCAACAAATCGTTTCCGGTCGGATTATTAGGCGAACACAGGAAAATCAGCTTTGTCCGTTCATCCGCAGCTGCCAGCAACTTATCTGCCGAGAACTGGAAATGCTCGTCGAGCAGCACCTTGCGGTACTCCACATCATTAACGTCGGCACAGACTTGATACATGCCGTAGGTAGGGTCGATAGCCACCACATTGTCCACTCCCGGCTCACAGAAAGCACGGAAGACCAAGTCGATAGCTTCGTCGCTACCATTGCCCAGGAAAATATGCTCGGGAGCCACCTTCTTTATCTTGGAAAGTTCCGTTTTCAATTCCCACTGCATCGGGTCGGGATAGCGGTTGTGCGGCAGGTTGTACGGGTTCTCGTTTGCATCGAGAAAAACGGATGCCGCAGCACCATTATATTCATCACGTGCTGAAGAATAAGGCTTCAGACGCCAGATATTCGGACGGGTCAGTTCTTGCAATGTTTTCATGATCTATAATATGATAAAGTATTGAAGACTAATTACGCGAATTACACAAATTTCATCTTTACCCTTATTCGTGTAATTCATGTAATTTGTATTCTATATTGTTTTTAATCTCACTGTTACCGCATTTTTGTGCGCATCCAGATGTTCGTTCGCCGCCATCTCTTCAATAGCAGGACCGATATTCCTCATACCTTCCGGACGGATTTCCTGAAAAGTTATCTTGCGGATAAAGCTGTCGAGGCTGACACCGCTGTATGCTTTGGCATAGCCGTTTGTCGGCAGGGTATGGTTTGTGCCCGAAGCATAATCTCCCGCACTTTCCGGTGAGAGTGATCCCAAGAAGACGGAACCCGCATTCACCACACGTTCTGCCACCTGTATATAATCCGCAGTTTCCACAATCAGGTGTTCGGGCGCATATTCGTTTGTCAGTTCGATGGCCTCTTCCATATCCTTCACCACAATAAGCTTACTGTTGGCAAGAGATTTCTCCGCAATTTCCTTACGAGGCAGAAGTTCCAACTGACGTTCTACTTCCTCTTTCACAGCCTGTTGCAAAGCCTCCGAAGTGGTAATCAGCATCGCCTGACTGTCCACACCGTGTTCTGCCTGGCTCAGCAGGTCCGCAGCTACAAATACCGGATTCGCCGTTTCATCCGCCAGCACTTCCACTTCCGATGGACCGGCAGGCATATCTATCGCCACATCACGCAAACTCACAAACTGTTTCGCTGCCGTGACATACTGATTTCCCGGACCGAATATCTTGTAAACCTTAGGCACGCTTTCCGTTCCGTATGCCATCGAAGCAATAGCCTGTACGCCACCTGCCTTGAATATCCGGCTCACCCCGCCACCTGTGCGGCAAAAAGCAATAGCAGGATGCACCCTTCCCTTCTTTATCTGGCGGTGTGCAAAGCACAATCTCCTTACAACCCGCAATCTTCGCAAGGCACAGCCAGCATCAGTACCGTAGAAAACAGCGGAGCCGTTCCTCCGGGATATACAATCCCACCTTTTCTATGGCAACCGCTTTCTGCCAGCAGGTCACCCCCGGCATGGTTTCCACCTTCTTGCCCTCAAAGCGCTGTGCAGCATGAAAAGTCTCTATATTCTGTTTAGCCAGACGGATAGCTGCCTTCAGCTTTTCATCCACCAACGTCTCCGCTTCTTTCAGTTCCGCCTCCGTCACCGCCAGTGATGTCAGCTCCGCCTTATCAAACTTCGCCTCCATCTCCAGCACCGCACGGTCACCGTCCGACTTCACGCGGTCTATAATCCCCCGCACTGTATCGAACAGATTCTCAGTATTCATCACCGGACGTTTCAGTATCTCCGCCCATTGTGATCTATCCGGATTATTAATTAATTTCATACCCTATTCCATTTTTTATATTCATTCTACACCATCACCCCGAATGGTTCCCGGCCTCACTGTAGGAGCGTCAAACGCAGGTAATATTTTCAGCGTCAAGAAGGGCAGGCTGTTTGAGCGTAGCGAGTTCCTGCCCTTTATCGCGAAAATACTACCGGAGTAGCTCCGGTCGTAACATAAAGAAAGCCTTGATTTTTTTTTTGATATCTTTTGTCTCAAGACAAAAGAAAAAGCTTTAAATTATCATTTTCTCAATCGGCAGCACCAGAATGCCTTCCGCCCCCAATGCTTTCAGCTTTCCGATTATCTCCCAGAAACACTTCTCGTCGAGTACGGTATGTACCGAGCACCAGCCTTCTTGTGCCAAAGGCATCACCGTGGGGCTCTTCATACCCGGAAGTACCTGACAATCTCATCCAGTTTCTCTTCGGTGCATTCATCAGCACATACTTCTTATCTTCGGCTGTCTTCACGGCATCCATACGGAACAGCAGCTCTTTCAGGATCTCTTGCTTCTCCTCACACAGATTCTTGTTACCAATCAGTAGCGCTTCGGATTTCATCACCACTTCTCACTTCTTCAGGCGGTTGCTCACCAGCGTAGAACCGGAACTTACAATATCGAAAATGGCATCTGCCAGCCCGATGCCCGGCGCCACTTCTACCGACCCCGTAATGACGTGTATCTCCGCATTCACATTCTCTTTCAAAAAGCCTGAAAGGATACCCGGATAAGATGTCGCAATCTTCTTTCCGTGAAACCACTTCACACCCCGGATACTCAATATCCTTCGGCATAGCAAGAGACAGACGGCACTTGCTGAATCCGAGACGCTTGACAATCTCCGCATCCTCATTCTTCTCAACATATTCATTCTCACCCACAATACCTATATCAGCCACTCCGGTAGCCACAGACTGCGGAATGTCATCATCCCTCAAAAACAGTACCTCAAGAGGAAAGTTTGACGACTGCACCAGCAACGAACGCTTCATGGCACTCAACTTAATATCCGACTCTCCCAGAAATGACATGGTCTCGTCATAAAGACGACCTTTAGCTTGTACTGCAATTCTTAATAACATAACTTTATTTATAATTTTACGATTCTACGATTTACAAAAAACTAAACTGAGATTGACTAATTTCTCCAAAACAAAAAACGAGGCTTACCACTATTCGGCAAGCCTCGTCATTTATATGTTTATTCATTATGCACATACAACCATACGCCTACCGAGTTATTCGTCAGGATGATGATGGTGATGATGTGCAACGATATTCTTCATATTCTTTTGTTTTAATGCGACAAAAGTAAACTAAAAGTTTGAAACTCCAAAAGATTTATCACAAAAAGTTTCGTTTTCCTATCATTTTCTTAGTTTCATCAATCAAATCAGCGGCAAAATTTCCTCCTTCTCCACATCGCAGTGATGAAAGTGCATTTCCTGCTCCGCCTTCTCCTTCGGGAAAGTGAAGTACAGTGCATACCGCCTCCGAGCACACCTCTCCCATGCCTCATTATAAAGTTTCGCGTCGATAATCACGATATTTCGCTTCTGCTCGCGTATGGAAGCCCGCAACACTACATGTGAGTCTGTAGTCGACACCGGTTTACGAAAACGAGTTTCCATCTTCGAAGTCACCCCGCTTGTCTGCAACTTACGCACTACCACCCAACCGCAGATTTCATCCAGCAATACGGACTGGATGCCTCCATGCAACGTATTCAGCCATCCCTGATACTCCGGACGCGGCTTCCAAATGCTCACCACCTCGTCACCGTCCTCATAAAACTCCATTCTCACACCGGCTTCATTGTCGGGAGAGCAACCGAAACAATTGTATCCTTCCAAATCTTTCCACGGGTTAATAATCTTCTTCATACAATTTCGTTTTTATTTTTAATGGGTACGCGGACGACGCGGATAAAGCGGACGAACGCGGATTAATTATAATATGTATATTCACGCTCTTCGTACACCACAGGCACATCGTCTATATACTTAATTCTGATTTTCCAGTTCCCCTGATCGTCATTATGGAATTTATAGACATATTTCACTTTTCACGGTTTGCCCTTCCGGACGCTCTGTTCCGGAAATCAGTTCCCCTTTGGTATTGTATCGGTACGTATGCTGGCTTTGAGGTGTACCATCCGGTGAAAAATATTCCTCGAACACTACACGCCCCTGAAAATTATAGCCTCTCCGGACAGAGCCAACCGGATCAGCTCCTTCGGGTTGCAACAACACTTTTCGCTCTATTTGTTGCCCATAGGAATCATATATATAACGGAATTCACTACATTTTGTTCCATTCGTCAAGTAACCGACTTCCTGTACCATATTACCTTCTATGTCGTAGCGAAATATATCCCGTTGCATAATTTCACCCTTATCATCCAGTATCGAACAATGTCTGAGACGCCCCTCTTTGTCATATCCATAATTCTTGTTTACCGTCAGTACCCCCGCCGGTGTATAATGGCTTTCTTTCGACAAATTCCCATTTTCATCATATTCATACTGAATCTTTTCCCGGCATACTCCCGCTTCTGTGAACCGTTCTTCTTTCATTTTCCGTCCGTTTTCACCAAACTCGTAAACAAAGAACTGTCCTTTCTTCTCTCCCTTATCCACCGCCTGCGGACCTTTGGCGATAGCAACGTACGACCTTTGCTGTACCTTCTTCACTTTACCGCGCACGGGTATTTTCTCCCGGTCATTTCCACCGTCTGCATACTCTATATCCCTGCGGATAATGAAATTCGGTTCTCCATACTCATTGCAACCTTCAAAACGCTCTGTCCAGTTACCCGCTTCATCTATCTTCCGAATCGGATTCTTCTGATTATCCTCTTTTACCACCCGCATCTTCCCAAGCCGCAGTACCCCCTTTCTTTTCAGAGTCAGTGTATCCCAACTTTCAACCCGGTATTCTCCCACACGTTCCATATTCCCATCCGGACCATCTATCAGGATTACTTTCTCCGGCATTCCCTCCGCATTGTACAGCACTTGTCTGCCCCATGACCTATTTTTCACATAGTCTTTGGAGTACTTTTTTTTCAACACCTTTCCCGCTTCATCGTACAGCGCAGAAACAATCTGAAGCGTATCTTCCTGTCCGTTCATATAGGCAATGCAGTTCAGCCGTCCTTTTTCATCATACGTATAGCTCCAACAATCGCTGACTCCTTCATCCGCAGTCGCATAAATCTCGCGCGACACCTGTCCGGCAGAGTTATACACATACACCAGCTTGCCATGCGGACTGCCATCCGGCTTCAGCCTGTTCTCTACCATCGTACGGCCTTTGCTGTCATACTTCACGAATGTGATATAATCCACCACCTTACCGGTCACCCACGTAGTATCCTTCAGTAGCGGCTCATACACCACCGTACGTATGTTTTTAATCCCCGGCTGATCCTGGGCGCGAAGTACAGCCGAACCGGCTGCCAGCAGAAGAAGCAAACCCAATATTTTACATCTCTCAGAAATAAATCGGTATCTCATATTCAATAGTGTTTTTCAATATGTTGCCACAAATGTAACAATACTTCGGGTCACGCACAAAAAAAGGCGGGGAGTTTTTACTCACCCGCCTCCGCTTTTACTTCAAAACAAGAATGATGGACTAATTTCTACAATTCTATTCAATTTCTTCATTCCGAGCATTCCAAACTAACAGAGCCAACAATACTGATAATACCGCCGCACCAATCCAAAACCAATTGATATACGTAAAATCATAAACATCCGCCCCATTCACTACCGTTTTGTTTCCTTCTATCAACACACCGCTCATCACATCTTGCAATCCGGCACCTATGTAACTGGCAATCCCCACTACTCCCAGTGCCGCACCTGAAGCATTACGCGGAGCAATGTCAACCGCCATCAGTCCACCCAGAAACACAATAACACACCAATACTTGTCCCAAATAAAATCATAGCCGTCACATCTACCCAAGTATGTGTACCAGGAACGAGTAAAAACAGACACAAAGCAGCTACATTCATCAATCCGAAAATCAGTGCAGGCACATTACGACGCCCTCCGAACAGGCTTATCTGATATGAATCCGGAAAAGACTGTACCAACAATGCCGCAAACCGAATTGATAGAAATAATAAAGCTGGCATCCAAAGTAGTATATCCCTTCTCCGCCTCCAGATAAAACACTCCCCAACTATTCACTGCATAACGACTGATGTACATAAAAGCACTGGATAAAGCCAATATCCAGATAGCAGGCATCAGCAAAACCTGCTTTTGCGCTTTATTATAATCAGCAGCTTCCGCAACATTCATTTCTTTTTTCTCTTTCGGCCGATTCAGCGCCGGAAGTCCTTCGCTTTGCGGAGTATCATGAAGGAAACGCCATATAATCAGTGCTCCGATAAGCCCCACGAGACCTGCGCCCAGAAAACCATACCTCCATCCCAGCACACTAACCACAGAAGCAACGATGATGAAAGTTAAAGCCTCTCCTATGTTATGACTGGCAGACCAAAATCCATAGAAAGATCCACGCTCTTTATCACTAAACCAACGGGAAAGCCCCACTACACACGAAGCAGCTCCCATAGACTGGAACCAACCACTAATCCCCCAAAGAATGGCAAACAAGATAAATGAATTGGTAAATCCCAAACACAGATTAACCAATGCAGTAACCAATAAACCGGTAGTCATGAAACGGTTTATATTACTACGATCAGCGAGAAATCCATTTGCAAAAATTTTCCGATTGCATAAGTAAAGAAAAGTACAGAACCAATAATTCCTAATTCAGTTTCCGAAAAAATTCCCTCATCCACAATAGGCTTCTTCATTACATTCAGGCTCAACCGACAGACATAATACAAACCATACCCAAAGGTTGCAGCCAGAAAAGTAGACCATTGCAAACGCTTCAACCGTTTCTTCTGTTCGGACAAAGACTCTCCGTTACAAGGTCTCGGCATTGAGACCCTGTAAAAATTAATAATATATTTCAGCATATTCTTGTGAGGTTAATCGTGAAGCTTCTTTGCTTTCAGATATTCCAGTAATAGTGCAGGACGGATCTGTCTGAATCAGTTTAGCTCCTTGTCCAATGATCCATCCCCAACTCTCCCCCGGTTGTTTCAACTCTACAGCAAGATCATCATCATGACCACCACAAAGTTCCGGCCACAAACTATTTATAAAAATCTTAGCACCACTATCACGTACTTTCTTTATCAGTCTCTGCACCTCCGGACCGTCATTATCAAATACCAATTCAAAAGCCTGGGGTTTCATGTGTTCTAAATAACCGTCAACAACCGCTTCTGCACCTTCCTTGTGTAAATCGATCACAGGCATGAAAATCATCTTATCCAATACTTCACCATTCTCAGCTTTCACCTGACCATAAGGCAACCCGGCTTTCATTATACACTGATGCACAGTACCTGTTTTTTCAAGAATAGCGTATGCCTCTTTAAAATAATCATACCCTTTATCCACATTCACCATGATTTTATCTTTTACACAACTTCATCACTTCTTCAAAAGTAGGTATCAAGTGACGAGTTTTATGCCCGGCCCCATTTCTCATACGAAACTGACGCAACTCTTCCAACGTATAATCTTCCGGTTTACCTTTCCCCGTAGTAGTACGGTCAATAGTTTTATCATGCATCAAGATAAGATGCCCATCTTTAGTACGCTTCAAATCAATTTCAACCATATCCACTCCCATATCAATGCAATTTTGAATGGCTTGCAATGAGTTTTCCGGAGCATTACGCCAATCTGCACGGTGCGAAACCACCAGAATTGATTTTTCAGCAGGTTCATTAAATGCTGTATGAATCCGTTCAGCAGGATTTTGCCCCCATAAAGCAACTGTACACAGCAATAAGAGGCAACTCAATAAAAAAATAGATTCCTTCTCATAAATTTTATTGTTTATTTTATACATTCAAATAGATCCGATTCATAGATGACATGGCTTTCGGATATAGGAACCGCATCATCAAAAACATAGATACGATATTTGTTACCTCCCGGATATACACGTACCATTATATGTCCCTTTTGATGGGATACCATTCTGTCAACCAGATCACCGATAACAATTTTAGTAGCCGGATGCATATTCGTGGAAAATATCTTTCTCTCTTCCGGATAAATTTCTTTAGAGAACAGACGATACAACACCGTATGATTAGGATGCAAAGCATCCCAAGTAGACATTATGACATTCTGAGGTGATAAATTCCGGAGAAAATTTTCATTAGTCCCGTCCTCATTGCCATGATGATTTAATACCGCCACTTCTACTTTGCCTACCACATCCGAAACTGGGGTCTCAATATCATGCCACTTAGGACGTCCCGGACGGGGAAAGCCTGGATATCCCTCCTGTATAGTAATCAAATGCACCATAACTCAACTTTATCACACAGCTATACATATTTTCTCTGGGCATTTCACTTTTTTGAATAGTTGCCCTTATCAGAAAATAATGAGGTAACTCCTGTATCTCCATCCCAAATCTTACCATTAGCATATACATTACGCACACCAAATGAATAATATTTTTCCGGTTCATTGCGTAACACAAATTGCTTGCACGATCCCACATTAAAGGTTTCACGTATAGTACAGTCAGAGATTGATTTTACAAAATTACGATAGTTCATATAGCAAGAATCTTTATCGGAAGGAGGCATAAAGTCATCCCCTCTGTCCACGATTACTTTAGCAGGAAAATTCCGATATACCTCAGAAATCCCAGTCAGATAATACCTGCCTTTATCTTCTTTCTTATGCAACCAACTACCTATATGGTCTGAATGATAATGCGTCAAAAGATAATAATCAATGTTCTCTTTGTCTTTAGGTATAAAATAGCGGATATAATCTGCGATCCACTCACCAGCTTTCTTGGTATCATCAGGTTTTGCAGCCACGACTCTCGCTCCAACTCTATTATTCTCTCCGGCATCAATCAACAGAGTAGTTCCATCCGGCAAAATACAAAATGTACAATCCCCCCGTCCGGTATTGATATGATGGATATCCATATATCCCTCTTTCCATTGAGGCAATTCTTGCGAGAAAGCACATTCAGCCACCAAGGCGAACAACAGTCCCCAAATATATTTCATGTTTCATAGTTTTTAGAAGGATACCTGAAAGTATTGCCTCTCAGGCATCCTCACTCAATAAATACTCAGATTAGTTATATCCCGGATTTTGAGGGAATGTTTCCGGATTGTCGATCAAATCAACCTCCGTTTTCGGAATCGGATATAAATAATCATTCTTTGTTATTGTGAAACCAACCTTTGACATAGCTTCTATCGCCGTATCTGTACGGATCAAATCAAACCAACGATGCAGTTCGAACGGGAATTCCAAACGGCGTTCTTCCAATACAGCCTTGCGGAAAGCACTCTGATCTTTCAAATCTGTCACTTTATATTCCACTGCATTTGCACGCTTACGAACCAAATTCAAGTAACTCAGTGCCTTACTTGATTCAGAGTTTTCATAAGCTACTTCATTATGAGCCTCAGCACACATCAGCAATACATCCGCCCATCTCAATAATGGTAAGTCAAATCCAACCTTTGCCGTAGTAGCGTCAAACGTATCATAATACTTAGCTATTACATTATTGTTAGCATCCACTTTTTATATTCGATCATGGCTTTACGATCGTCCGTATTTCCATAAGATGCTAAGAGTTTGCTATCAATAACCGACTTATCCTTAAAGTAATCGTTGTATCCATGCCCTTCTCCAAGAACTGACTTTGAATATCGTACAGCAAACAGAATTTCTTTATTCATCTCCTGATTTACATCAAAAACATCAGCAACAGTGTTCTGCAAACCATATTTAGATGAATAATCTTTGACTATGTTATCCAGCAAAGTCGCTGCTGCCGACCACTTTTGTTGTGTCAGATAAGCTTTTGCCAATAATGCTTTTTGCAGCTACGGAAGTGGCTCTTCCCAGATTGTCATCATCATAAGCAGAAGTAAGCATACCGGATGCAGCCTCCAAGTCCTCTTCTATAGCTCTATAAAACATCCGCCACAGAACTACGTCCATACCCCTTGGCTTCAATAGCCGTCACCGGTTTCAGGATCAGAGGTGCAGCTCCCCAAAGACGAACAATATTGAAATATGCTAAAGCCCGTAAAAACAGAGCTTCCCCTTCATACTGCTTTTTCAGCGCGGCATCTGTTACCACATCTATACTTGCAAGTACATTGTTACATCTGTATATCTGGTTATACAATTCTTTCCATGCATAGCGAACGACATTATTTCCGGAGGTAGCAGTAAAGTTATCAATGAAGTAGAACATACCGGCTGCTCCACCGGGATTAATATCTTCCACATTATCAGACCTTAGCTCCATGAGGGAAATAAAATATTCGCCATATTGATAGGTTCCCCTGCAAGGAACCATAACAAGCGGACAATGCAGAATTTATATCAGAAGTATTTTTATAGTAATTTACTGAAGAAGCCTCAGATATAGGTGTCAAGTCCAGAAAATCACTACAGCCGGTAAGCAACAGAGATGCAAAAGCTACGATATAATATTTTATTTTCATATCTTGATTATTTAAAAGGTTACGTTTAATCCGAATACAAATGATTTAGACAGAGGATATGTACCATAATCGATACCAGGAGTCAATGAACCGCCTTTCATATTCACTTCCGGATTGTATCCGCTATATTTTGTAAAAGTGAAAGGATTCTGAGTAGAGAAATAAACTCTTGCCCGGCTGATTCCTACATTGGTAAGCAATGATTTAGGCAGCGTATATCCAAAAGTGATATTCTTAATTCTCATATAAGAACCATCTTCAATATGCCAGGTAGAAGTAGTACCATTCATACCTGTTGCACTTCTGTTTGCACGAACTACATAGCCGCTACCCGGATTACTTTCTGATTGCCAGCGGTCCAAAGCATCTACCTGACAGTTATTTCCTCCTTCCATATTATCAATGTAGCGACGGAATATATTGGCAATCTTATTACCTTGTACACCTTGCAGGGCAATAGAGAGATCAAACCACTTATATTTCAACTCTGTAGAGAAACCATACGTAAACTTCGGCATGTAATTTCCTGTAATAGTACGGTCGTTCTCGTCAATCTCCATATTACCATCCATATCTTTGAAACGGAAGTCTCCCGGTTTCGCACCACTGACATAGGCATATTTACGTTGGCTCTTATCCGGATTCTTTGAGTTATCAATCTCTGCCTGATTGGCGAATACACCATCCGTTACCAGAGTATAATAGTTACCGATAGGCTCTCCGACTTTAGTAATGAAAGTCACACTCTCGGAAGTAGTTATCATTTCATCAACACCACCGAGGTTTTTTACTTCATTCCGGTTGGCAGAGATATTAAAACGATTATTCCACGTAAAGTCTCCCCAAGTATTTGTAGTAGAAATAGCGAATTCGACACCCTTATTATTGACTTTTCCGATATTCATAGGCACTGTGCTGAAACCGGAAAACTCGGCAACCGGTACATTCAGTAGCATATCAGTTTGTATTACTGTTATATAAATCCAGTTCTAAAGTCAACATATTGAACAGTCCTATTTCCAGACCCAGATTGAACATAGCAGTCTTCTCCCAACCTAAATCAGGATTTCCAGCTGTTGCAGGACGTAAACCGTTGGCCAAAGTGCCATCAGCTTTTCCAAACACATAATTGTCTTCCGATAACGTAGCATAATACTCGTAATTTCCAATATTAAAATTACCACTGATACCGTAGCTCGCACGCAATTTCAAGGAAGTAAGCCATTTTATATCTTTCATAAAAAAATCTTCTTCACTGATATACCATCCGGCAGAAGCTGACGGAAACATACCCCAGCGGTTATTCTTTCCAAAACGGGAAGATCCATCCATACGAGCAGCAGCCGATAGTAAATATTTGCCCTTATATGAATATTGCACACGTGCAAATGCCGATAACAACGACCATTCGTAAGCAGTTGCACTCCAGCTTGTAATAGCAGATGCTGCATTCATGGTATGTACCAAGTCATTAGGATAACCATTACCGGCCAGCAATGAAGTGTTCACAGATTCTTTCTGTGCAGTCCATCCGGCTATGGCAGACAAATTATGTACATCTTTAATGACTGTAGTATATGACAAAGTGTTTTCCCATACCCAGTTCAACATATTCTTATCACGCTTCGACCCTTCCGGCACTGAAGGCGGAAGTCTGTCTAAAGAAGTAGGCAAAGTGGAAGGTCTGTAATAAGAACGGCTGTAGCTGTTGAAATCCACACCGAAACTTGTCTTGAATTTCAGATTCTTATAGAGTTCATATTCCCCATAGACATTCCCCATAAAACGGTAACGCTTCATCTGGTCTTCCTTTTCGTTTGCCAAAGCTACAGGATTTACAATCTGCGGATGTTTATACTGCCAGTTCCATTGATCGAAATTATAAGAACCGTCGGCATTGTACACCGGCATAGTAGGTGACATGGCCAATGCCGAAGCTACAATTGTTTCTTCTTTATATCTGTCTTCTGTCGGAACAATGTTATACACTGAATAATTAAAAGACAGATTAGTCCCGAAGGTGAATTTCTTATAATTAGCATCGACTTTTCCTCTGGCTCCCATCTGTTCAAAATCCGAACCGATAACAATATCCTGCTCCTTCATGTAATTACCGGAAATAAAATATCTGGCAGCTTTGTTCCCTCCGGACAGAGAAAGATTATGGCTTGTGACGATTCCTGTTCTCATAACTTCGTCTTGCCAATCTGTATTCGTCAGTCCGGTTTCACCATTGATATATGGCATTATTTCGGGAGGCAGCAAATAAGCCTGATTGATAACATCCGGTTTCTTCCCCAACTTCTGGTTACGAACTTCATTAGAGTCGTTAATACTACCTTCAAGACCTTTACTTTCCAGCAAATCAAGATAAGCATTGTTGTGTCCGTCATAGGAGAGCCAAGCATATTCATACGCATCCAGCATATCTATCTTTTTTAGTACGTTGCTGGAAACCTACATATCCATCATATTGCACGGTAGGCTTCATATCCTTGCCTTCCTTACCTTGCTTAGTAGTAATAATAACTACACCATTTGCACCTCTTGATCCATAAATGGCTGCCGCCGAAGCATCTTTCAAAACTTCAATGGACTCAATGTCATTCATATTAATGGAACTCAAAGGAGACACATTCTGTCCTGTACCATTTCCTGCTTCACCGGACATGGGGAAACCATCTACCACATACAACGGTTCCGTACCGGCAGTAATACTACCACTACCTCTTACCTTAATAGATAATCCTCCACCCGGGATACCATTCGGTTGTGAAACCTGCACACCGGTCATCTTACCGACAAGAGCTTGATCCACACTGGAAACCGGAACAGCCAGTTCGCTCGCTTTCATTGAGGAGATAGAGGTGGTTACATCGCGTTTACGTTGTACACCGTATCCCACCACTACGACTTCATCCAACATTTCGCTATCTTCCTTCAAAGTGACATTTTGCAAGGCTTTGTCATTAGCTTTAAATGTCAATGTCTGGTAGCCAATGAATGAAATGGTTACTTCTGCATTTTCCGGAACATTGGCTAAAGTATATTCACCGTCAATGTTTGTAATTGCCCCCAATGTCGTTCCTTGTATTGCCACACTCGCCCCAATCACCGGTTCACCATTTTCATCAATGATCTTTCCGGTGATTGATCTTACTTTTGTTTGGTCATCACCCGGCATTAGCTTTTTGAGAGAAATCACAATCATCTTATTCTTTAGATTCACCTCCAATGATTTGTCAAGGATAGATGACAATGCCTCTACGACGGGGAGTATTTTCAAAAGTCGCATTAACCTTTTTATTCTCGTTTATTTCATCTTTCTGATAGATAATGGACAGCCCTGTTTGACTCTCTATTTCCTTCAATACAGTTTTCAATGTTTGTTCCTTAAAAACTTTACTGACTGTCTGGGCATTTACTGACAATGCACCAAAGCTGAGCAAGAACAAAAGGAATAAGCATAGAATTGTTTTTCGGTTGTTCATAGCTTTTTCTTGATTTAATTAGTTGTTACAAAATTGATTTTATTCTCTGATATATATATCCTTTCCTCTACGTTCGACGGTTATCGGGATAATCTCCTGCAAAGCAGCCATCACCTCTCCTATCGTCTCACGGTTTCTTAATGAAATGCGGAAGCGTTTGGCACCTACCTGTTCCGATTCCAAACTGATATTGACGTCATACTGGCGGGATAGCTTCGCTACCAGTTCTTTCAACGTAATATCCTCAAATTCAATCCGATTTTCCGACCAGGCTTTCCATTGCTTCACATCGTTGCGGGTACGTGTGATTTTTCCGGTAGCCATATCCAACTTTACAAATTCACCGGGTATCATCTCCATCCGCTGTTCCCCGCGATGGATTTCTACAATTCCTTCCATCAGTGCCGTAGTGACAACTGAGTCTTCAGGATAGGCGGAAACATCGAATTTAGTTCCTTTCACTACTACATCATATCCGCAGGTCTGCACCGTGAATTCGGCCTTTTCCTTCTTCGTAACTTCAAAATAAGCCTCACCGCTAAGTATCACTTTACGATTCCGTTCGTTGAACTTATCCGAATACTTCAGTACAGAACCGGCATTCAGCCATACCACCGTACCATCTGCCAAAGTCATCTTACTCTTTTCTCCGTAGGGAGCTTCGAATACGAAATAATCTTCGGTAATAGATAAGGAAGCAATGTTCCAAATGCCCAACGTAGCCCCGGCAGTAAGCACCACGATGGCAGCTACGGCAGCCACTCTGCGCCAGAAGCTGAAATAACGACGAGGCAACATCGGCATAATAGCCTCTTGCGTGCGAAGGCGGCGTTGCAAACGTTGCCATTCTTGCATGGTCTGTTCGTCCCCTTCATTAGTAACCTTCCATTCTTTTTCCCACTGGCGAAACCGCAGACGGTTTTCTTCCGCTTGCTCAATGTAGTTGAACAAGAGTCTCTCTTCCGCCTTTGAAATTTGTCCTTCAAAGTAGCGGATCGCCAATTCGTGAATGTTTGTTTCTGTTTTCATAAATTCTCTTTCTATAGGATGTAACAACTAATTTTAATTCTACCCAACCCCGGAAAAAGAAAAAAGCAGAAAATTATCAGTTTTCTACTTTTTCTCTTCCTGGTTATTCTGTTTATTCGTTCATAATCACCCAAGCTAAGACCATTATGTAAATGTCTACCGGATACTTATCCTTGAAGTGACGTTCAAAAAGGGCGAGGGCTTTAGAAATATGTTTCTCCACGGCTGTAGTGGATATTTGTAGTTTATCTGCTATTTCTCTGTTCTTGAGATGTGTGAACCGACTCAGCAGGAAGACTTCGCGGCAACGTTCAGGCAGCTGACCTATGACGAGCTTGATTTGCTCCTGCAATTCATCATAGAGAAGTTTATTATCTGCATCAAAGGTGAAGTCAGTATAGTAAAGCCGTTCTTCCCCCTCAATGGATGCCAGGTATTCAATCCGGTGTTTCTCTACAATGGATACGTGTTTCAGGTAGTTCAGGCATCCGTTGCGCACCATCGCAAACAGCAAAGAGGTTATGGAGACCGACGAAAGTAAGTCTCTCTTCTCCCAGAACTTCAGAAAACATTCCTGAATAATATCCCGAACGATTTCTTCATCTTCAATAAAGCGAATAGCATATCCACGCAAACGCGGAAAGTAATTTTTAAACAGATAAACGAATGCTTCTTCGTTTCCCCGTTTTATCTCCTCCAATAAATAGCTATCATCTGAAAAATCAGCCAAATTCTTTTTCCATGTTTATATTTTTAAGGAACAAAGATTGTTAGAACTGAATAATTAGGTTTTGCAAACCTATTAAAATTTTGTTCCAATACAAAATGAAAAAGAGATTGTTTTTATTCGTTTACTGATTTTGAAGAATACTACCATAATACGTTCACCTTGTCGTAAGGAAACCGAAAGCGCCTCTGCAATATCTTTAGCAGTGATTCGGTTATTTATCCGGATAAATTCCAATACTTCGGCACGCACAAAAAAAGACGGGGGAGTTTTTTACTCACCCGCCTTCATTCAAACGTTGCCTAAACCTAAAATTCCGCATTTACGTCAAAACAAGGGCACTCTTTCGTCCTTTCCCAAGGATCTACAATACCGTTGTAGTTTCTATCAGGGCTCAGATCCCGGTGCCCCACCACCCGAGCCTCCGGATAACTCTGCAAAAGGTCCGCCACCAGTCTGTGCATCGCCTCTTTCTGCCGCAAAGTCCGCGTGTCGGCGGGACGTCCGTTCACATCCAAACCGCCCTCATAACACACTCCCAGACTGTTTGCATTGTATCCGCGGGCATGCGCTCCGGGCACATCTTCCGGTCTCATCAACTCCACCTGTCCCGACTTTCGGATATAATAGTGATACCCCCACGATGAAAAGCCCCTGTAACGGTGCGCCGTATCCACGTCCTGCGCACTGAAATCACTGTCCGCCCTTGTGGCGGAACAGTGAATAATAATCAGATCGATCTTTCTCATAACCGGTATGTCCATTTATATCGTCATAGCATGTGCGCTCAGCGCACCCAACAAAGCAGAAGCCATCGCAATTACAATTTTCAATACCGTATCCCAAGTAATCTTCTTCATAACGATCAGTTTTTAGTGATTGAATTTTTTATTCTTTAATTTCTAACACCTCTGGCGTTAGAATCTATCCCAACGGATCATCTTCAATTCCTCCGTCCCCACTGCCGGAGCCTCCTCCCTCCGAACCATTGCCGCCCGAAGCCGAACCCTGCAAACTCCGGGTCAGCACACGGGTATACGCCATCGTCTTGGCAATATCCGTCAATCCCTTGCCCGGGCGAAAGTTCACTCGTGACTTCTTGATCATAGACGCAGTAAAGTCTTCCGCTTTTTCCACCCCCCTTACTGCTGAGTCCCATCTGCAAGGAACCCAAATCTCCCAACCTCACGATGCGTCCCGCTTTTCAGTGCACGTTTCGCTTCGTAAATGATGCCCGCCAATGCAGCACGTACATCAGTTTCCGTACACGTGGTACGTCCCGTTATCGCCTCGCACATTTCGTCGAAGTCCAACTCGCCCGAAGCTTGCGCCAAGGCATAATACTTACTCGGCTCATCCTTCTTGGAAGGATTTTTACGAGCCACCACCGAATAATTCATGGATGTTGCCATATCGATTAAATTTTAAAGTGATTGTAAACCATCGATTTACACTGCAAATATACCGGATCGAAGGTACCCCTCAATCGCCAATGAAGTTTTACGAATATTATTGAAATAAACACATCCCAAAACTTTTACAGACCGTTTATTTTCAGTAAATTTACATCATATAAACAATCAATAAATACCAAAAAATGAAAGAAGAAAAAGGCACTTTCACAGTGCGCAGTTACACTAAATCGGAACTCGCTCATCTCTACAATCCACAACTGACCCTTAAAAATGCCACCCAAGTACTTCGCCGCTGGATACTCCACAACGCCGAACTGCATGCTGAACTGATTCTGTTGGGTTATCAGGACCGGAACCGTATTCTCACTCCCCGCCAGGTAGAAGTTATAGTCCACTATTTGGGCGAACCTTAAACTTAACTTTACGTGAAAAGCCAAAAGTTATTTCCTGTTATCGGACACATATGTTAATTTGCATCAAATTTTTTATAAACAATGAAATATTCGTATTATCAAAACAAGAAAAAAAACCGCCTGTCGGCGAAGTAACCGACGAAGAAGTGGTCAACATCATCCGCCATGATGAAAAACTGGCACACATGACCCTTGACATCCGACAGCACCTCACTGCCAATGACATCGCAACCGCCGATTCCATAAAAGGAGAACTTCCCTCCGTCACCTTCTCCGCCCGCTTCACCGGTGGACGCCGATACGACAAACTCATAGAGTACAACGGAGAAATCCCCATCGACCTCGACAAGAAAACTCCCGAAGAACTGGCACGCATTTCAGCAGCCGTCACGAGAAGTCCGTTCACCCATATCAGTTTCACCAGTCCGAAAGGCAACGGCTATAAACTAACCGTACAAACCAGCCTGCCCGACGGCACCCTGCCGCAGTCTCCCGAAGAAGTGCGCAACTACCATGCCCACGCTTACGACCAGGTTGCGGCACTCTACGAGGAGCTTTGCCAAACGGACATCGACGAATCGGGCAAAGACATGACACGCATCTGCTATCTGCCCCATGATGAAAACGCCTACTTGAATCCCGCCCCGCAGTTTCTGATTGTCAACCTCAACCGTCCGCTCAGAGAGAAGAAAAAGAAAACTCCCGGACGAAAAAAGGCTGCCGCAGCAACGACAGATACCACCCGGTGCAAAAAGCCTTCGGACAACATCTCTTATCCCCAAAGCGAAAGCCGCTCCCTGCTCGCCCTCCTCCTTTACTACCACGATCACAAAAACAAGTACGAAGAAGGCAACCGCAACAACTATCTGTTCCGGCTGACCTGCACATACAACGCTTACGGCATCCCAAAAGAAGAAGTCGCCCCTTTCCTGCGCCTCAACTTCACCGATATGCCGCCCGAAGAGATAGACTCCCTGACGGACAGCGCTTATCAGCATACGGATGAATTTAACACACGCAAGTTGAGAACCTCGCAATGGAACTTCCTCCGCATCGGACAGTATATCAACAGTCATTACGAAACGCGCTACAACCAGATGAAGCACCGCATGGAATGCCGCAAAAAGGGTGAAGATGATTTCGTCATGCTGGATGACATGGTAAGTAACAGCATCTGGATGGAACTGAACGAAGCCGGTTATCCTTGCAGCGTCAAGAACATGGAGAACCTGATCTACTCCGATTTCAGTTTCTCCTACCACCCCATCCGCGAATATATGAATCATCTGCCTCCATGGGACGGCATCGACCACATAGGCTGCCTTGCCGAAAGCGTCCACACCATCCCCGCCCAGAGAGAATTCTGGGCTGAAAGGTTTCAGGAATTTCCTGGTAGGTATGGTAGCCGCCGCCACGCAAGAAGAGGTAGTGAACCACCTTTGCCTCCTGCTATGCAGCAAGCAGAACCTGGGAAAAACCACTTTCATCAACAACATTCTGCCGCGTGACTTGCGAACCGATTATCTCAGCACCGGCATCATCTCCGCCGGCAACAAGGACGACCTCTCCCGCATGTCGGAATATATGCTTATCAACTTCGACGAATTCGAAGGCATGACGGGGCATGAACTAAGTCTGCTGAAGGACCTCATCACCCGGAAGTTCATCAGCATCCGCCTGCCTTATGCCCGCCACACCCAGAACCTGCCGCACTGGGCTTCCTTTGCCGGCACCTGCAACTATCCGCAAGTGTTGTACGACCCAACCGGCAACCGCCGGTTCCTCTGCTACGAAATTGAAAAAATCGACCGCCTCGAAATCGACTATCCACAGCTTTATGCCCAGATCAAGCATCTGCTGGACAGTGGTTACCGCTACTGGTTCGAAGCCTATGAGAACGATGAGATAGAACTCAACAACAAGCCTTTCCTCTTCCAGACTCCCGAAGAGGAAATGGTACTGACGCACTTCCGCAAACCGGAACGCTTCGAGAGTTTCAAGTACATGACGGTAAGTGAAATGGCGGAGGAAATCCGGAACAGAACCGGCTATCAATACAACCATGCCGGAAAGATTCTGATAGGAAAGATCCTCACCAAATATGGTTTCCAGTATGTAATGAGCAAAAATATGAGACGTTACGAGGTAATACTGCTGGAAATGGAGAGTGTGAAGAGCAATCAGTTGTATCAGTGAGATAGCTACATAAGTTACAAGCTACAAGTGCCTTTCGGAATATAGCGCAGCCACTTGTAACTTGTAGCTCGTAACTTGTAGCTCGTAACTCGTAACTCCTAGCTTATAGAGCTTTCAATGTAAAAAGCCTCTCTAAAATCAATTAGTTTATTGGTGCCATAATACTTTTCCCAAGCATCTTCATTATGACTTATGGCAGAAATATCGGCGGCAGTTGAATTTTTAAAATTTTCATATACAGATTCCAACACCGATAATTCTTCCGGAGAAAAAACATTCATATCCGGCGTCAACAATGAATCTAACTTTACCCCGGAATAACCTGATTCAAATTCAACAATATCTTGGTTAACACCATCGACCAAACTATACACCCTATCCCATCTTACGGGCACAGGACCATATTGAATAGCCTTATAAGCCAAGCCACTCATGGCCCTTCCATACTTTTTATAACAAAGAAAATCGGTATAGAAAAGTAACTTATTCATCTTAGTATTAAATACCCCGCCACAGCGCTCTATAAAGTATAATAAGATATTCTTAAGCTTCTTATACGACTGCGTTGAATAGCCATTTATACTCCCTCTTGTATATGAATCATAAATCAGTTCTGCTTCAATATCAGGTAATTGGGATTCTATTACTTTATTTAATTTAGCTAATATCCGTTTAAACTCTTTTTCATCCAACTGATATCTTGCATTTCTTACAAATGTCTCGAAGATTGCAGGATCTTTTATCAAGTTCAGCACTTTCCCATTCGCTTCACTTGGCATGCCTCCACTTTCATACAATCTATACTGGTTGTCCCCAAAACCCAGTATCTCAGACATCTTCAAAGCCGACAAATCATACATTTCTCGTATCTGCTTTATTTCATCAGGAAACGGGATACCATATTTTATTCTGTACTGATTGTACACTTGTGCAAGATTCAGTTCATCAATCTCCGTCGTTGTGAAATGTTCTTTAGTATCCTCACACTCATAATAAAGATAAGTGTATCGAAACTTCTCTTTGCGAAATACCAATTCTGAATTTTCTTGCCGAAGGCTTACATTTCCTCCTGTAAAAGGGCTTTTCATCATTTTCCTCCTTTAAATGGGTATTTCATTCTATATTCTGCAATATGGAATGAAATACATATCGTTTGACAATTATCTCTTCCAAGCGAAATCTTTATATAAATCTCATGACCTTTCACATCTTTTTCCGAACACCCACATATCGCCTAAATGATTAAGTGTATCAACTATTGGTCCTTGAGAATAATCTTCTACTTCAATTGCTTTTATAATAGTTTCTCTATATTTGGGGGTTATTTCCAAATCAGCTAATGTTTGAGCATTTTTTCCTCTTTCATCTCTAAAGATAATACTAAAGACTTTTAACTTCTGATGGAATTGCTTTAAAAACGCTTCAACCTCCTCTTGTGTTGCCATCTTATTATTTTTCCACAAAAATAAATATTATAATTAAATAATCATAGAATTTACAAGAATATTTCAACTTTAAAATTGAAGTATCACAAATAAAAGCTCACCGTTTACCATTAGAATTAGCCCAGAAAGTACCCTATTTGCATCCGATATGAAACAATCGGTTAGGTAGGGTTAGGTTACTTTTAAAATTTTCATTATATACTTATAAATAGAAAGTAATACGCTTTCTATTTTTATTTTTTCTCACGAAAATTTTAAATAAGTAACCTAACCCTACCTAACCGTTCTAATATATTCTTCAATAATCAACAAAACAAAAAAGCTATGGCAGTAGTAAAGAAACTCAAACCACAAGGAATTAAAAAAAAGGCAATAGGAGAATAGCTGACCTACTCAAATATCCTCCGGAAAGCTGGCGGAAAGATTTAAAAAAGCGGCGAAAGATTTGAAAAAGGCCGTCATGTTTTTCAAATCTTTCGCTGCTTTTTCTATAACTTTCATAAAATGACACTTTCAATCTTATCAGATGTAAAGCTTCTTTCAAATTCAGTTATATTTAAAACAACAAATATCTAGTTACTAATTCAATTGACATATTTAGTATCCGATTACAGTATCTAATACACAAACCAATCTTTTACAATGCACTTTATCAACACTTTTTCCAACAATAATTCCTTCTAAAAGAAAAAAATCTTCATCATTTGATTCTATTATACTTTTGCTTTCAATTTAGAAACCGACAGATAATCATCACATTGTGATAATTTTATCAATAGTTCGATGAAAAGTTCAATATACTGCGATTGGAGCCAAATATTCTCTTCACGTATCTTGTCATACTGCTTTATCAACAATTGCTTAGCAATTAAATAACGATAATAAAATATACGAATTTGCCTAGGGTTGGCTTTGGGATATAACTGAAGTTTTCTTCTTAAAACATCTATTTCATAAGAAGTTAGTTTTAAATTAGACTCGATATCTACATTTGGGCTATTTTCAGTTCCAACACCACCATCTTGATAAATTTCACCATCTTCAGAATTAACATCCAAAGCGTGCTCGGCTGAACTTTCATTGTCATTAGCCATAGCAGTCTCTTGCGCATAATTATAGTTATTATGTTCATCTGGCTCCTTTTCTTGGAATAAATTAGAAAAGGAAGTTGGAACAAAAGAATCTCTATCCTTTTTTTGTCAGTTCTAAAAAGAATTCATCTTTTTTCATCGGAAGTCAGACTCCCAAGTTTAATCCCAATGATAAATAATTTATCCATATACTCACAAACTAAATTATCTATCGACAAATTCTCCACCCCAGTTTTTGTAAAATGAATATACTTCAATTTTATAGCACGCTTCAATATACGGTCATCGATCGCTGTCACTATAATCAATTTTCTAGATAGCTCTTCATCGTCTAACATTATTCTCAACGAATCAATCAATTTAATAATTTTATCTTCACTACACCTATCTATATCATCAACAAAAAGCAAAATTTTTCTATTTCTATCCCTACAATACTTACAATTATTGTGACCTTTAAAAGCTAACCCATGCTTTGATTAAATTCTTTAATTCTTTTTTGTACTTCAGCTTGTATTCCCAAGACATGAGTAAAAGATGCTTTTGAATAATATTTATTAAATAACTCGCGTGCAGAATTTTTAAATCGAAAAACCAAAGTTATTATACTTAATATTGTAGCAGCCCCTAAAGATGTATATATAACTTGGAATAACTTCAATTTATCGTCAAAAGAAATACCAAAAGAGACGAACAGAGAAATACAAAAATATATCAAGAAAAACAGAACGTTATACCACCCAAGACGATAAAAATTCAACTTGAATCTACGATATAATTTTCTAAAAATGTTCGTCGTTGAATTATAATATGAATCTGCTATTTTTTCATATAGATATGCCCAAACAGCAGGAGTTTCTTGGTATTTCCAAGCCTGAAAATCTACTTTATAAAAGCTATTTTTCTTTTCCAAATTATCCCATATATATTTCATTAGAAAAGTTTTACCCCTACCCCATTCACCGAAAATTCCAATCATCCGCCCAGACTCATTGGGCATTATATTTATAAGATTTGCTAATTCTTCTGCAATATCATTGACACCTATAACTCCTTCTAAAGAATTATCACGAAATAATATTTTTGCTTGTGCCCCCACAAATACAGCAGGCTGCTCATTAACATCATTTTTTTTGTCATATTGAAAGAATCGTTCAGGAACTTTATGTATACTCCCTGTATAATCAATTACTGTCAGATATTCCTTTGCCGGATACGGTCCCAGAAAATTAGGAATTAATTTTAAAAAATATAGTTTCAGATTTTATAGGTTTTAGTATAATCAGATATTTAACGTTAGGTAAAACTACTCCATCAGCTAATAATTCGACAGTTGTCAACACCTTCAACTGATCATCATTCTTAAATCTCTTTATCGTGTCGTAAACAACTGCCCTCTCACTATTTGAAACCACAGCTCTTGCATAATTCTCCTGCCCTGTTATCTTTATTATTTCTGCTGATATTTTTTTTGCGTAATCTATATTTTTACAAAAAACAATGGTTTTGTCATTGCTAATAAATTCTAAAATTGACTTTGCCAATGTTGAAAGATATTCAACTGATAATTCTTGCTCGTTGAATTCAAAAGAATCAGTTGGGATTACTATTTTATAGCTAGTTAATACTCCATCAGTAATAGCTGCATTCAATGTGTATCTATAAGCTACATCCCCAAAATACGAAGAAATAGAATCATTTATAACCGATGTTACGCCAATTTTGCAACTCACATCAAAATGATGCAATAAATTTATAAAATTGGAAGAACTAAAAGGAAACCTTTCACAATTAAAAAAACAATAATATCATAATAGGTTGATGGTAGTTTTTCAAAGCCATTTGTCAATGTAGGAGTACGTATATTACATATTGATATAGTCGGTTGTGCATCAGTAATAGATTTCAAGACCTGTACACTATCAAATTTTTCCAATGCCAGCCTTTTTTTATACTATCCGCTACTACAGACCTATCAACAAGGAAAAGTATTTTTTTTCTTCTTTAACGCCGCCCCTGCGTTGATAATACTCATACACTATATTTATTATTGTGAAGCTCTTCCCCGTCCCGGTCGGCATCGAAATTAAAATTCTACTCTCCTGATGAATAAGTGGAATAACTTTCTGTATAGCTTCCTGTTGATAATGCCTTAATCCTTTATTTTCCATTTTTTGCGTTATGATTGTTCCAACAAATATACATATAAAGGAGATACAAAGCAAAAATTATATACTACAATATATACAGGAGGTATATAAAACGGAAATATTGTAATACAAACACATGCAAGTTCGGAATAAGAGGGTGCAGTTCAAAAATATTTTGAGACACCCTCTTATTCCTTAATCCTCCGGCAACTCCCCCGACCGTATCCACTTCGCATACGATACCAGCGACTCCCCGCTCATAATCTTTCCCGTCGATTCATTCACCACATCCACCACCGCAGTCAGCGTACGGATGATGCGTGAGTAATTTTCCTCACCATTATAGCGTAGCTTCCCTTGCTCTATCAACTTCACAAGAACCCGGACAACGACTTTCGGGTTACCGTAATACTCCACCCTCGCGGGCGTGTCATTTTTCTCTGTTTGCCGGATTTGCTTAATCAAACCTTTTTTTTTATCAACACATACCAACAACTCTTCAATAAGCGCATACTCGCGATCACTGGCCATTTTCAGCGCATCGCGCAATTCTTCAATTTCCATAATTAATAAAGTATTTAAAAATAATGTATTAAGTCAACCATCACCGTCTTCTCTCTCTTACATAAGAACGATGTCCATAAATTATAATCACCACAAAACAAATAAAAGGAAGTACAAATGAAATATTCACAGCAGGCATACCGAACAAGATTTGCATGTCAATAATACTCGCCTGAAGCGGTGGCAGCACCGAACCGCCCAGAATCGCCATAATCAAACCCGCAGCACCAAACTTAGCGTCATCACCCAATCCCTGTAAAGCTATTCCGTAAATCGTAGGGAACATCAATGACATACAGGCAGATACACCCACCAGACAATACATTCCCCCGATATCCTGAATAAAGATAACCCCAATTGTAAATCCACAAGCCGCAATAGCCAGAACCTTCAACAGCAATCCCGGACTGAGATAGCGCAAGATGAAAGTGCATATAAATCTACTTGCACAAAAAATGATCATCGCCACAATATTATATTGCTGCGACAACACTTCCGCCGCCTTTTCTCCCATCCCTTGAGACATAAATAAACGTGTGCCATATTGTATGACAAACGTCCAGCACATAATCTGCGCACCGACATAAAAGAACTGAGCAATCACCCCTTCCCTGTAATAACTGATAAAAAAGATACGTTTCAATGTCGGAAAGAAGTTGATGTCATGAGATTTGTCGGCATTCTTCGGCATTTTCACCATACGAATCAGTATCAACATCACCAGAATCACAATGCCGATAATCAGATAGGGAGCAATCAATACACCCAAATCAGAATCACGAACCGCTTCGAAATCAGTAGCAGAAAGCTGACTGCGTTCCATCGTATCCATTGGGTTCAAACGATTCTGTATAAAATTCATCGCTACATACATTCCCAGCAACGATCCCATCGGATTGAACGACTGAGCCAGATTCAAACGACGGGTAGCTGTTTCCTCCGTCCCCATCGAGAGGATATAAGGATTACTGCTGGTTTCAAGAAACGAAAGCCCGCACGTCAGGATGAAGTAGGCTATAAGAAACGGATAATAGCTTCCCGAAAGCATGGCGGGGAAAAACAAGAATGCTCCGAAAGCATACATACCCAATCCTAAAAGTACCCCGGCTTTATAAGAAAACTTACGTATGAACATGGCTGCCGGAAAGGCCATCGCAAAATAGCCGCCATAGAAAGCAACCTGTACTAATGCCCCATCAGTCACGCTCATACGGAATATCTTGGAAAAAGCTTTCACCATCGGATTCGTGATATCATTGGCAAATCCCCAGAGGGCAAAGCAACTGGTGATTAAAATGAAGGGCATAAGGTAACTTACTCCATTCTTACTGAGGATAGAGCTTTTCTTTGTATTATTCATAAAAGTAAAACTTGCTTTTAAATTTTCATTTTCTGAAAGTTATGCCAGCTTATTCCTGTAATACGCCTCTACATCTTTCCAATGGTAGTAGGGAGCAAGATCGCTTTCAACCGGAAGTTTCATTTCCTGTTCATTGAGCAAAACTTTTACCAGAATGTCGTCATTTGCTTTTTGCGATAGAAGACGAACTGAATGTTGCAGGCTTTCGGAAAAATACGATAATTACGCCACACATCAGCCAAACTATTCACATCAGTGGTATGATAGGCACAATCGCCCAGTTCCAAAAGACAGGCCAAAGGAAGCACACAAGTCTCGTGACCGAAACGTAAGGTGGCGCTATTCTCTTTCTTCACGATACAAGTATCTGCCGTATTCAAGATATTTTCAAGTAGATTGGCTTCTACATAAGGCATCTTTCCCTGAGTAAGCGGAGACGGTCCGTAGTCTATATACCATTCCAAATTACCAATTAGCCACAGGTCATAGCACTCCTCTTTTTGTGAAAAGGGAGTAAAGCTCCAAATCCGTATCATTATTTTGCAGTATAACCGCCAGTTCAAACAGGTAACTCATCAACTTGCCCGCATCCACTTTCCACTTCACATAGTCCTCACTCTTGAAAAGAGATTTCATCAGGCGTTCGGGGTGCAGATGTTCTTTGCGGAAAGCCATTTTTACAGCAAGCACTTCCTCCTTTTGGCGCTGTATCTTGAAATAATCGTCCTTGCCATTCATATAATACATATCGTGATAGCTTGCATCATTCTTTATCTGCAACTTCGGATTAGCGGATTGCAGTTGCAGACATTCAGCCATCATGGAGAGAATGCAACGAATAACGACCGTAGAGCGAGCATCCACTGCCGCCGTACCTTGAAAAACTTCAGGGAAGTTATTGAACATTCTCTGGGCAATACCTCTGTGTTGGCGTGTCCCCAACGGAGTCAGGTCACCATATCTGCCTTTCGCCATTCGTGCAAGGCTATCAACAAGGCAAAGTGTCTTTTCTCCCAGTTCGGTCAGCGTTCCGTCTTTCTCTGCTTCGCGAAGAATCACCAACGGCTTCGTGTAGTCATCAGGATTCACACGATAACGGGAACCGTGACGGGCATAGTGGCTCAAATAAAATGGCTTATATCCTTTAGGGGGAGCAGTCATTGTGAAATGGGGTTCGGGATAGGCATAATGATTAGCTGCCGAACGATAGATATTCTCGAATATTTCTTCTTTGGCTGTCTGGGCACTCACTCCGAGTGCCAGACAACAAAGAATGGTCAATAAAATAAAACGTTTCATTGTTTTCATTTCAACAGATTATTCACTAACATAAGGACCAAACTTTTTCTGCACAGTTAGATTTGACTTCCTTGCATCCAATACATATACTTCATATTTCCGTCAGGGTATACTCTGATCACAATATGCCCTTCCTTCGCTTTTACACCCCGAGAGAACCAGGGACCAATACCTATGCCCGTCTCTTCATGATAATAGGTCATAAAGATATCTCTTTTTTGGGTACCGACATTTGCCGACAATAACCGCTGACCGACTTCGGGCCCCGGATGATCCGTACTCCACGATTGAGCCACCACAACCTTAGGATCGAGAATGTCCAGGAACTTCCGATTGGTAGCATCCCGGTTGCTATGATGGTTTAGCGACATTGCCGAAACTTTTCCTACTATCGGTGCCATCGGGGTTTCAATATCATACCATTCCGCATGATCCTGATCTACCAAACCGGAATTATCTCCACCGGCATAATACTTAAATTTACCGTAAGTAACAACAAGGGCTGTTGACATCTGATTATCGTTAAACTTCCCATTCTTAGCCAACAACTCTTCCACTGTAAACAAAGGTGTTGTATTTTTACCTTTACCCGTCCATAACAGATTGTTAGACTTTATATTCCTGATTTCAAAGCTGGGATAAGATTTCGGGTCTTTTTTCAGCACAAATTGCTTGTTTGAACCGATATCAAACTTTTCCAGTTTCATTCCATTATGTTCTTTCTGGTAATCTAAAAATTTCAGTAAGTTCTGAAATGTCAGTGGTTCAACACCCCCATTTCCAGACTCATTTGTCCGCAAATCAATCGGAAAGTTATAATCCGGATAATCTCTATCTACGTAAGTCTTTATGGGAACCACATCACCGAGTTCTGTCAGCCCGGTCAATCGATATCCGTTTTCAGAAGTACCGGAAGCGTCACGCACACTACCGTAATGGTCGGAGTGGAAATGAGTCAGAAGAAAATAATCTATTTCCGGTTTTTCTTTTCCCAAAAGATTAGTAACATAGTTTACAATAGAAGAACCTGCGGTATAACTACTGTTAGGAAATACCTGCGGAGCAAACATCGGAGCATACTTTGCATCAAATGATTCATTATCAAAATCACCGGCATCAATCATCATATTTGTCCCGTCCGGAAGAATCAAAAAGCACAACTTCCACGACCTGTATTAATATGGTGAATATCCAGATAACCTTTTTTCCCACTTTGGGAGTTGAACCTGTGCACTCCCTAGGACACAACATAAAATTGTAATAAAAAATAAGATACTTTTTTTTTTCATGGTTTATTCTTTTTGTTTTTATATATTATTTACTCATTATTGTTTTAACGGAGCAATTGACCTTTCCATCCGTGGAGTGTATGGATACCACATAAAATTGATTAGCATTCAACGCACTATTAAATTGACTGATTGTTACGACATTATTGCCACCATCCGCATTTCTTTTACCTTCATATACTAACCCACCCGTTAAGTCCATGATCCTCACAATTAATTCTGTAGAAGACTCAAAAAAGGATAATCTAACAAAATTATATCGTTTTTGCAATCCACCATAACTGTTGGTTGGTTTAAGTCCGCTGCTATCCGCGTTTGCTTTAAATCCGAAGTTCGGTGTGATGGTCCAGATAATTGATCAGAAAAAACCACAACATGTTTTTTTTTCACCACTATCATATTGTATTACAGAAGCACCATCAATAGTAGAGGCATCTTTCACCACCGCATATAACCCTGAGCGCAAATTCTTTAATGTATAAACAACATCTTTAACACCAGAATCTGTGTAAAATTCTTTCGTAATTTTCCAATAACTATTGAAAGAACTTGCTTCATGCTGAACAAGTTCTTCACCTAATTCCAAACTTGCATTCTTTACAACAAGATACTTTTGACTATTTTTATTTCTCAATTGTACTAATCCAAATGGCGCAGGCAATATTTCCCATTCTGAATTTTTCGTTCCCGTACTATATTGAACAACTTTAGCATTGTCTGCAGTTGATGCATCTTTCACAACCATCAATTTAAGACTATTAAGATTTCTCACCGTATAATTACTTTGAGATAATGGTGGGTCTGAATAATAGACTCTTTCAAGAGTCCAAATTTCATTGTCACCAGAACCAGAATGATATTTTATGACATGGGCATCCTCTTCAGTTGAGGCATTCTTTACAACTGCATAATAATAGCTTGCTGCATTCCTCAGACGATATTCACCCGGTACTCCAGTAGAAATAAATTGCCAGTCATTTTCCCCAGAATACCAAGCTAGTCTCTGCCAAATATCTGAACCGTCAATCTCATACAAACCACTCGACATATAATATCCTGAAATCGGATTCTGAAGGCTATATGCATTCCGATCATTCTTAGCAGGTTCTAGAAACCAAGTATCGGCTCCGACGTTACTATCGTCCGAGTCAAATCTGCTATGCTGAACAAGAGGCGCACCAGTTTCAGAACTTCTATTCAGAATCGTCAAATATAATCCACTTTTTTTATTTTTTACACGATATATACCTGTTTCCAACATTGACTTTTCATTAGGATAGGATTGCAAAAAAGTCCAATATACGCTATTTTTCTTCACCATTCACTTGGACTAATTTATAATTATCCAATTTTGAATTTTGGAAAACTCCTAAATACTTTCCACTCTTCCTGTTTTTCAACCTAAAAAATATTTCGTATCATCATCCGAATAATCCAAAATCCAAAATTCCATTATCAGTGCCTTTCTCATCATACTGTACAATATCCGCTCCAACTTCTGTAGACGCATCTTTAACAACTATAAATCTTCCAGAATGAAGATTTTGTATCTTACACTCATTAGCTCCAGAAAAAGATAATTTCCATTCATCATTACCTATTCCTGTAGAGCCCTGAACTATAAGCGATAGGTTGCCTAATTCGGCATTATTAACTAATGCACATTTTCCGGAATTTTTATTTAGTATTCTCACATAAGTATCTTTAGGATATTCAGCCGTATGTTGAAAATCAATCTGAGCATCTGTAAATTCAGCATTATACACTTTAAAGTCATCCAAAGCACCATTTACCGGATAATAATTATCAAATCCACCTACATATAAGTACTTATTAGTTGGAAAACCTTGATCTCCCATCCAGATATAAGAATAAGCTTTTGTAGAATCCGGTTTATACATCACTAATCTTGTATAATACATACCATGAACAACAAAAATATGATACCAACCAACTTGATCAAACTGAGCTGGTTTATACGCCCATAAATACCAAGGAACTGTTTCCCCACGGCTTTGGAATAAATCTATTGAATCCTATAGTTACCCTTTTGCGTCCTAATCCCTTCAAAACACGATTCTGCCTATCAGTCCAGTTATAAAATTCTGTATTGACATCAGTAGGTTCAAAAGGATCCGGTCCTGAAGGAATTACAAAAGGATGAGTATTATAATACCACACAGAGACTGTATGAACAGTATTTATATTAAAAACCCGCCAATCGTATTCCCGATCCCTGTTGAAGAAACCATACACTTCTCGCCTCATTTCCAAATCGGTCCTTTAACATAGAAAATGTTCCGGTCAATGTCCCGGAGTTACCAGAAATTGTTTCATAAGCAGGATTACTTGTATCAAAAGCTAAATGAATACTAGGTGGGAGTACAATTACCTGTGAAGTAACTTTCCCAATACACACAAATAACAAACAAATAGCAAATATTATATCATATTCCTATTCTTGTTGAATTTAGTTTTCATAATGCTTTATTTATAATGAGCGTTTTCCTATAGTCTTTAAATAGTCAAAAAGAACTTCCAAACGGTCGGAAATAACGACATCCGGTGCATGAGCTGTCTTTAATAACCAATCCCAATCACATCGACGATCTGTTCCTTTCAAATTAATGATACTATATTTAAATTTTCTAGGAACCCAACATCCCTTCTCGGTCTCCGGCCACATTGGAAATTGAATAACACGCGTGTTTTTAGCTCTCAACCAGTTCAAAATATTAGTATAAGTTCTACCCTCAACAGTAACCTGACGCGTTAACATTGGATCTGAATCTTGAAAATAAATCATTTCAAAGCCCTCGCATCCCGCATTTATAAATGCTTTCATTTTATTAATCAAATCAGGATCTTTATCTAATAATTCCGAATAAACAGTGGGAGTAAACATCTTTACCAATTGCCTCTGATCTTCTGTGTTTTTCACTAATTGTTTTATTGACTCCGGCGTAGGGAAAAACTGTATTTTAGTTTTTGAAAGTTACTTGTTCAACCATTCCAAGTGACTTCACTAAGTAATACATCTGAGGAATTACATTCTCAGCTTTAAATACTTACCAGAACTTTATTCTTGCACATCGAAAGAGCTTCACGTAAAGTTGCCAACTTATATTCACTCGCCTCACCTGTTACTTCTTTCAATTTCAAGTTTTTGAGTTCATCCCAAGATTTATAATATTCAAAAGTAGCACCTTCACCCTTTCTTACAATCCCATGTCCTGTAGTAAGGCGATCTAAACCGTAATCGTGTAATAAATAAAGAACATCATCATCTGATTTTTTGTAATATCAAACTCTATCATATCTGCTCCCAAGTCTATTGCAACCTGTATAGCTGGAAGCGAATTTTCCGGATAATCCTTCCAATATCCTCTATGAGCAGATATCATAATATAATTCGGATAATTAGCAGGATTATTAAAAACATCAATTAGTTTTTCTATAGGAAGACGCTGCGATTGAGAATAGCAGAACTGTAAACCTACTCCCCCCAAAAACAAAAGTAGCAATAATAGTTTTTTCATAATAATACTTTTTAAGTTCAACAAATAAGATTCCTTAGTAGATTGCGTAGTATTTAGGTGGTTTGTCCTATTTTGACAAACCACCTTATAATTGTAATTTTTCAGTTCATAAATTAATTATACCCTTCATTCTGTTTTGTCGCAGAGTCCGTGTCAATTTGTCCCTGAGGAATAGGCTGTACATAGTTTAATTCACTTATTGTTATGCCATTATATCCGGGAGTTCTTACAAAATATGCATTCATCACCTCAACAGCTTTACCTGTTCTTACCAAATCGAACCAACGATGACCTTCATTAACCAATTCTTTACGTCTTTCAAGTGCGATTTCCTCTTTTATCAACGTAGCGTCTCCTAATGATACTTCATCAATACCTGCACGTTTCTTGATATAGTTCAGATATTCGTTTGATTTTGGCATATTGTTCTTTTCCGCATAGCATTCAGCAAGCATCAGGAGAACATCAGCATAACGCAATACAATGATATTGCTACCGCCATCAGCAACAGTAACAGAAGTTTGCTTCAACTTTCCTGTTCCTATAACTCCATTTTTAGTAACAATAAAATAAGCTGATTTACGCTTATCATTATCTGCAAACAACCCATAAACTTCTTTTGTAGGCAAGTTGTGACCTACAGCACCACTGACAGTGCCGGAAGGACTGAACTTCTGAAATGCACGGCTACCTTCCGAATTACCATTCACGCCCGATTCAAATTGGACATCGAAAATAACCTCTTTGTTCCCTTCATTATTCACGTCAAATATATCAGCAGGTTCGTCTAACAAAGCATATCCAAACTTTTCCACTTCCTGCAAATATTTCAAACTGTTATCATAATCCTTTAGAGTTAGATAAACTTTACCCAGCAACGCCGCAGCAGCACCTTTAGCAACTCTCCCTTTTTCAGCAGGTGAATCAGGAAGCATTGCATATGCTTCAGTCAAATCTTGCACAATCTGTTTGTACACTTCTTCTTTTTTAGGAGTCCTCACCTGACCAAAGAAATCATTAGGATTGGTTGTTTCTTTCACCACCAACTGAACATCGCCAAAAATACGAACTAAATTAAAGTACATCAATCCACGCAAAAACGCATTTCACCTTTAATATTTCGTCTTTTTCAGTCTCAGCCATATCAGCAATACCATCAACACGGTTCAAGACCACATTACATTGCTGAATACCTTTATAATGATGGCTCCAAGCTTTATCAATTATGGTATTGGCTGAAGTCATCGAGAATAAATCCAACTGTCCATAATTACCGTTATCATTAGCCGGAACTTCATCCCATGTGTTATCAGACGGAAGTTCGCCCAAAACTAAATTTGCCAATTCATACACACCTTCAGCTTGCAATATCCCGTATGCAGAATTTACTCCTTTTTCTTAGCGCTGCTCAGCATCTTTATAATAATTATTCAATACATTCTGCATTTCAGGTGTCAAATCAAGAAGACTTCCGGAACATCCAGCAAACAGAATTGCCGCTATTCCCAATGCTATACTATATATTCTTAGTGCTTTCATATTCATTTTACATTAAAAGTTTATATTCAATCCCAAAGAGAAAGTACGAGGTACAGGATAGTTATAACTCTCCAGTCCTTGATTCAATGCATCTGTAGAATTTCCATTCAAACTCATTCCTTTATACGGAGTCAACAGTAATAAATTGTTCGCCAAGAAATAAACCTGAGTTCTCTGGAGTCCTAAGCGGTTAATAAAGGAAGAAGGTAACTCATAAGAAAATTTCAGACTACGAATATTAAAGTTCGAAGCGTTGTAGAAGAACTTATTTGAAATACGTGCTTCTTTACGTGCACTGGAGAAATTTCCCATATTAGGAGTTGCATAAGTTCCATTAGGATTATTAACCGGATGATAGCGATTATTAAAATATTCTTTCGTTGTGACCGCAAAACCTTCTCCGGTATCCATATACGTAGCCAATGCTGTACTATATAATTTCTTACCTAATTCACTATATAAATCCAATGTCAATTCAAAACTCTTATAACGGAATGTGTTATTCCAGCCAAGCACAACTTTAGGAAGTGGAGAACCAAAACTTTTCTTATCTTTTGTATTAATAACGTTATCATCATTTTGATTCTTGATAATATAATCACCTATTTGTGTTCCTGCCATAGCAGGGTATTTCTTGAAATCTTCGTCAGACTTATAAATTCCAATGATTTCATATCCATACAATTCAGATATGGATTTTCCTACTTCTGTTATTGAAAAGCCTTTGCTGCCGATTATCTGGGTTTGTCCGGGTGCAAGTGCCAAGACTTTATTTTTATTTGTAGATAGATTTAATGATGAGTTCCATGAAACAGGTCCCATATTAACATCTTTTGCCGTAGAAAAACGTATCTCAAAACCAGTATTTCTTACTTTACCAATATTCTGCAAAGAAGTAGTATATCCAGATTGATGAGGTACAGGCACACTCAATAACAAGTCATTGGTATTCGCCAAATAAAAGTCTGCACTAATACCTAAATATTTGAATAAGGTAACATCAAACCAATATTCCAGGGTTGATGTCATTTCCCAAGACAAATCGGGATTGGGAGATGCATTTATGACTGTACCAGATGCCAAAGTGCCGCCAAATAAATAATCATTATCCGACATCAATGCTGGGCACCATAATTTGCAATCTGATTGTTACCGGATTTACCCCAACTAACTCTCAATTTTGCATAATCAATTGCTGAACAACTATTCATAAACTTTTCATTCGAAATCAGCCAAGCAGCCGATAAAGCCGGAAACATCCCCCATTTTGTATTATCACCGAATCGGGATGAACCGTCTCTTCGCATAGAAGCACTAAATATGTATCTATCCTGCCAGCTATAATTCAAACGTGCAAAATATGAAATCATAGCCCAGGAATATTGTGAAGGTTCTACCTTAAAAGAACTTCCGCCAGCTATATTTTTTTTATGGAACTATCGCCAAAGCCTGTAGCAGTGACTTTCAGTAATTCCTGATCTTCTCTTTGATAAGATTGTCCCAATAGAACCTGTATAGAATGTTCTTTTATCAATTTATTGTAGGTCAATGTATTCTCAATCAAATAATTCTTTCTATTGGTATTACTTTGAGAGGCACTAATCGGTTGAGGAGCCGCCGCACGATATTTTCCAATATCCGAAGGGGTATAGAATTTATAAATTGATGCATCATAATCGGCACCTACATTTGTTTTGAACTTGAAATCTTTGAACAACTTGACTTCAGCATACATATTGCCAAAAAGTCTGAGCCTATCTGTTTTACGTTGCACCTTTTTAGAAATGGCAACAGGATTCTCATATAATGCTCCATCCGTACTGGTATTTGCCTTAATCTGCTCTGATATTGACAATGTTCCATCTTCATTGTACGAAGCAAAAAAAAGGATAAATGCCAGTAGCTATATTAAGAAAATTACTACTCAAAGCATCTTCATCAAAGGTGTTTTTCTTAGAATAGCTTGGAGAAAAGGAAAACCCTAAAGTTATAGTATTGGTTGGCATCAACTTTAGGTTAACATTAGCAGAGAATTTATCAAAATCAGTACCAACGACAATCCCTTCCTGTTTCATGTATCCCGCTGACAATGAATAAAATGCTTTTTCAGAACCACCACTGACAGATATATTGTAATCCTGCATAGGTGCCAATTGAAATACTTCATCCAGCCAATTAGTATTTGTCAGGCCTTTCTCTCCATTCAAATATGGATAAAGATAATCAGGAATCAATTCACGCTTAGAAGCTCCATTAGCCTTCCTGACAGCAGTATCATCAGTTTCTTTACGGATAGAGGGATTCTTATTCACATATCCGGTATTACGTGCTTCAAGCATATACTGAGCCATATCATAAGCATCCTACAAGTTCCAATTTATCATATCGTTGTTGTAAACTGAAAGTAGCTGAAAGAGCAACATTAGGTTTACTGGTCTTGCCACTTTTAGTAGTAATCATTATGATACCGTTTGCACCTCTTGAACCATAGATAGCTGTAGAAGCGGCATCCTTCAAAACTTCAATAGACTGTATTGCACTCATATTGATACTATTAATATCCGAACCTTCTGTTAATGGAAAACCGTCTACTACAATTAAAGGCTTACTTCCGGCTGTCAAAGTTCCGATACCACGTACATTGATAACAGGGCTCCCCCCGGCGCACCAGATGGTAATGAGACTTGTACACCTGCCATTTTTCCGGAAAGTGCAGATGCAAAATTCGTAGATGGATAACTTTGTAAATCATTAGCTTTTACAGAAGAAATAGATCCGGTAGCACTTTTCACAGTTGTTGTTCCATAACCTATAACAACAACCTCATCCAACATTTCATTGTCTTCTTGCAAAACGACTTTAGTTAATGCCTTATCTTTAGCCAAGAATGCCATTGACTGATAACCAATGAAAGAGATGGTTATTTTTGAATTATCCGGAACATCCGCCAATGTATACTCACCATCTACATTAGTAATAGTGCCCAGAGTAGTTCCCTGCACTGCAACACTCGCACCAATGACAGCCTCGCCTTTCTCGTCAACAATCACTCCTGCAAGAGTTATTTTCCGGGAAGCATCACTATCAGAATTCGCAGCAACCATACTCACTGCTATCGTATTATTATTCCTATTGAAATGAAGTTTTGTTTGTGCGGTAATTTCTGCCAGCACAGCTTTCAGTGTAGCTTTCTTAACATCCAACGTCACACGAGGCGCATCATTCACTACCTGTTGATCGTAGAAAAACTTTAAATTGGTAATCTTACTGAGTTGGTTGAAAACATTCTCTACAGTTTCGCCTTGTACCTTCAGTGTGATGTCATTCTCCTTTAGCGACTGTGCCGACACTGGAGAAGCAAACAAACCTGTAAATAGTAAAAAGCTAAAAACAGAATGCAATTTCCTGATTTCCCTTTATGGGTAAAAAGATTATTCATACATTTGTGTGTTTTAGTAATTAGACTTGATTTATTAAAACAAAGGTTATCCGGATACTTTATTCATACGGGTCGAAAACGAATGAATATTCGTCCGGTCTGCCGTATAGGGACATTCCTGTGGAGTGTTCCTATTTTTTTGAATGAGCTAAGTAGGTGCTTTCATGTAATTTCAATTTATGAGGGTTAAACAATAGGTATCTATTTATAGAATGTAATCTTCATCCCGTCTTTCCTGTATTTCAACTTACCACCACTGATAAAGCGGATAGATTCTAACACATCGTCAAGACTATGATTGCCGTGTTCACCGGAAATCTGCAACGTAGTGTCCACTCCGGGGGAGAAACTTATCTGACAACCATACATGCGTTCCAGTTCCTTCGCCACATCACGTATCGGAGCACTCTGGAAACGAAGTTTCTCCCTTACGCCAAACAGCCACTTCACGCGCTTCCTTCCGTTTACTGTACTCACCGGACACTGTATTAATTATGACCTGCTCCTGTGCTTCCAAACGCATCATAGCCTCAGGCAGATTAACCTGCACCTTGCCACTCTCCACACTGACCGAAACCAGTTCGTCTTCTTTATAGGATTTCACATTAAATTGAGTACCCAGCACACAAACATCCAGTCGGGAAGTGCCCACAACGAATGGCTGTTTCTCGTTTCTGGCAACCTTTGAAATATCCTTCTCCTTCCAACTCCACTTTACGCAAATCTCCATTGAAACGATTCGGATAGCGGACATAAGAGCAAGAGTTCAATTGCAATTGCGTACCGTCGGGCAAAAAAAGCAATTGTTTCTTTTTCTCCATAGCGGGTGAAGGCTTCCAGATAAGTCGCATCCTGATCTTCAAGATACGCCAGATAGCGAATACTACCAAGCGTTATGCAGAGAACTGCCGCCACACCTGCTGCCGCCACTGTTATCCGGCGGAACCAGGTACGCTTCTTATGTTCAATGCGTTTCAGGAGTTGGGCAGCTTCTTTCTTATATTTCTCACGTTCCAGATCGGTAAATGTTTGTTGGCTGGAGGATTCCTCCCAAACTTCAGCAGTCAAATCATCAAGTATATCACGAGACTCCGAAGTATGCAGTTCGTCCAGCAACTTGCGGGCGTCTGCCGTAGTATACAAATCATCTAAATAGCGACGAAACAGTGAAATATCTTTTTTAATATCTTTCATAAGTAGTGTTTATGTTAGTAATACACGGGAAAAAGAAACATCTAGGGTATGATTAACATTTTTTATATCATATCGATTATAGTATTAGAAAAGAATATTAGTAATCAGCAATTTACAAGAAGTTAAGAGTTTGTCAACAAACTCCTAACTTCTTGTTGACAAACTCTTAACTCCTTGTCGACAGGGTATTGATAGCATTGATTTACAGATAAATTATTGCATACCTAAGCAGGTAAGCAACAAAATGATATCGGTATATTCGCTACCGGAATACTTGATAAGGTAAGTACGGATAATTTTCAGAGAAGAAGATATGTGTTCCTGGACAGTATTGACAGATATACCCAGTTCTCCTGCGATTTCTTTGTGTGAGAGTTGAGCTTCCCGGCTCATTTCAAAAATTTCGCGCTGGCGGGGAGTCAGTTGCTCCAAAGCACGGGAAATGATAAATTTCAAATCATTCAGCATGACTTCACGCTTAGTATCATCTGTGTAGTCCAGTGCTTGTGAAAGAATACTTTCCTTGAGTTTCTCCTCATTGGCAGCATCACGCAATTGATTCAGAAGACGGTTACGGATAATCGTATATAAATAAGAAGAGAAAGAAGCATCAGGGTCGATAAAACGACGGCTTTGCCAAACCACCGTAAACGCATCCTGAAAAACATCTTCAGCATACTCACGTGACTTCAAAAAGCGCATGGCAAAATATATCAGACGATTCTTGTAGGCTGCATAAAGCTCACAAAAAGCATCCTCATCCCCTCCTATCAGACGGAGAACAAGTGCACGTTCATCATTAAGAATATCCGTTGCGTACATATAGCGTTTTTAAGTTTCAGGCACAAAGGTATGGGTCTGATGTTACAAACGTATGTAAAATTTAGGAAAGCAAAAAAATAAAGGAGGATATTTTTTATCCAAGAAGAGAAAGCATCCACTTCTTGCCAATATCGGCAATACCACTAGATGCCGTATATTAAGCCATTTAGAATCTATAAATCAGTTCCCATCCCAAAACATGCCTGTCCAAATCACTTTCGTGCTGATAACAATAGAACACATCAGCCGTCCAGCGTGAAGACAATCTTGCTTCTACACCGCCCCGGGCACGGAAACGGGTGGCATGGAACCATTCGTCCTTACCCAAACCGTGGTATTGCTCTAAAGAAACATACGGCGACCATGTAGTTATCTTGTACGCTGCCTTCAAGCGAGTGCGAAGACGGAATTCATCTGAACCACGACCATCAAAAGTATGCTGGAAACGTTCGCGCAAAGTAAATGTCCATTGTCGTTTTTTGAGAGTAGCCGAGACTCCTGCATGATAACGGTGCCGGGATTTCCAGATATCTTCACCACGATTGCGGTAGTGAAATTCGTAACCGCCTTCAGCTTTTAGAAATGAAAGAAGACGAACAGAAGCGCCTACACCAAATCCCCAACGATCTATCTCATCCAATGCATCACGGGTACGCATCTCCACATCTCCGTAAAGTTCAACCTTAGGTGATACATATCTGGCTTTCATCTTATTCCAGTCACGAAATCACTGTCCTGTGCCTGCAAAGGGAATAGGCAAACGACGAATAACACAATCAATAGAGAAGTAAATCTCAATAATAAAAAGCGTCTTTTCAGCATATTATTCTTAACTGTTTTCATTTATCTTTTTGAGTTCACAAAGCTAAAGATAAATTCTGTAATAATTCTGTAATATGAAAAAGTCATTTCCACAATAATGTCAGTCCAAATCAGGGAATAAGCTGAAATATATCTGACAAAACTATTTCATTCCCTGATATTTAATATTTTACACCATATTCATGCCAATACTACGTTTTATGAGAGAAAGACTATTAGAATAGCTGTACCGATAAAGATGTTCATCAGGGTCCCAAAGAAGACGACAAATAATTCAACGAATTCGGCTACGAAACAGTTCAAAGTAAAGTCAACTTGGAAGTTAGCTATTTAAACAGCGAAGTACAAGCTAACGTTATTTTGAATTGTATGATGAAATGCCTGTTACTCCTGGTGAGTACAACTACATTAAGCGAGATGATGAATGACTCTTCTACTAACAGCCGATACTGCAAGTACGAGATTCCGCTTAATAAGTGCTATTCCATTAGAAACTTTTGTGGCGGAAAGTTCACGTGTTTCACTGTATGGGATATATAGATGGGAGACGTTGGATATATAGATGTGTGGTAAGGATGTGTGATCCGCCCTTTTTATTTCTTTCAGGAGATACTTTCAGCCCAAAAGCCGATGAACAGGACAGTTGATGAGAACTGAAAGAACTGTAAGTTTAAAAATCGCTTTTCTCCCGAAACCTTGGTCTGCGAAAGAAACATGAAGGTGCGAAACTTGAATGAAATAAATAGCTGAGTTTAATTCTCAAAACTCAAAAACACCAACGGGTAAATGTAGCAGGTACAACTCCACATACTTTTACGGGTGAGCCATAAAAAGTAGAGAAGACATATCTGATTATAAATTCACAAGCATCAGAGCTAAAAATAAAGGACTGAAAATTTAGGTTTCAGCCCTTTATTCTTAGCTCTGACTTAAAAGCAACCAACTTATTATAAGTCTCAGCCTCCCACTCTGATAATCAAGAAATCCGTTTCAGGTGTTCTTCTATCTTTTGAAAGAATGATGCCAGATGCGAACCATCTACAAAGGCATGATTCACATAAATGGATAAAGGAAATACCAGACGTCCCTCACGGGTTACCGCTTTACCGGAAGTCATCAAAGGGTAACTGCAACCATTACCGACTTCGGCCAGCGTATAAGTAGTAGCAGTGAAATACATCTTGGGGACAGCGCTTAAATGCACTACATCATAATCTCCCTGTTTTGCCAACTCCTCTTCGGCACCATAAGGATTGCCATCTTCGGGGATATTGGTTATCAACTCATACGCTTCGGCATAAAAGCGTTTGAAATCTTCGTGGTAAGGAATCCGAACCGTATAAAAAGTCTTTCCGAGAACAGCTATCGGAGAAATGATATCCACTTCATCATGAAAAATAACTTGTCCGTTCTTGTCGGTACGATAACGAAGTTCCGGAACTTCATTCGCCGAACGCACTACGGCATACAGATAATAGAGAAAAAAGGAATGACCCGAAGCTCTCGCTGCGGCACTGGCTTCGGTACAATCAATCTCTGTGGTAACGGAATACCAGGGGAATTTACAAAGCCCCGGGAAGAAATTGTAATTGTCCCGGCGCTCCCAGTGTCTCGATGTCTACAATATGTCTCATAAAGTTATTGATTAATGAAAAATGCCCGGTCGCATATATCAGCCGGGCATTCGTTCGTTTATTTTCCTTTCTTATAATTCTCCAGTCCGGTCTGCAGGAACTCGATATACTTAGGAATGTCCTCGTCATACGAATAAGATTTATTCAAAGGGCGACCTTCATTATCTATCAGCACATAGAAGGGCTGCGCATTGGCACCGAACTTGACACGCTGCAGATAACTCCACTTGTCGCCTACGGTACGCAGTGTACGCTCCCGTCCGTTTTCTGTCACTTTAACAGGTGAGGTCAACGGGGTTTTTATTATCTACATAAAGTGTAATAAGTACGTAGTCGTTGTTGATAATGTCACTCACCTTCGGGTTTGTCCATACGGCAAGCTCCATCTTACGGCAGTTCACGCAACCATAACCGGTGAAGTCGAGCATCACGGGCTTGCCATGCTGACGGGCATACTCCATACCGAGGTCGTAATCATCGAACTTGGCATGCACTTCATTATTGTAAAGATTGAAGTCTTGCGTCTGCATGGGCGGCGCAAAGGCACTGACAGCTTTCAACGGAGCTCCCCACAAACCAGGAACCATATACACCGCAAATGCCAGTGAGGCCAACGCCATAAAGAAGCGGGGTACTCTAACACTTTGAATCGTCATCATCGTGCGGGAACTTGATTTTGCCCAACAAGTAGAAGCCAAGCAGTGCAAAAAGTACAATCCACAAAGCCAGGAACGTTTCACGGTCGAGGATGCGCCAACCGTAAGCTAAATCGGCTACCGAAAGGAACTTCAGGGCAAAGCCAGCTCCAGGAAGCCAAGAGTAACCTTGATGACATTCATCCATCCGCCGGATTTGGGCATGGACTTCAACCAGGACGGGAACAGGGCAAACAGCGTGAAAGGCAATGCCAAAGCAATAGCAAACCCGAGCATACCGATAGCCGGAGCTACCACACTACCCGTTGTAGATACCTGTACCAGCAAGAAACCGATAATAGGACCTGTACAAGAGAAAGACACCAGTGAAAGCGTAAATGCCATCAGGAAGATGCTGAGCAAACCGCTTGTTGCTTCTGCCTTACTATCTACTGCGTTGCTCCATTTAGAGGGCAGCGTCAGTTCGAACGCTCCGAAGAAGGAAGCCGCAAACACCACCAGCATCAGGCAGAAAAGGATATTGAATACTGCATTCGTGGAAAGTGCATTCAACGCACTGGCACCGAAGATCAACGTAATGGCCAAACCTAAAGTTACGTAAATCACCACGATGGAAGCGCCATACGTCCAGGCATCACGAATACCTTTCTTTTTATCTTTGGAACGTTTCAGAAAGAAACTTACCGTCATAGGGATAATAGGCCACACACAAGGAGTAAACAATGCCAGCAGTCCACCGAGAAAACCGGTGATAAAGATATAGAACCATGACATATCTTCCTGTGAAGTGGTCTCACCGTATGATTGCAGATCATTGATGACAGGTTTCCACAAATCAATGTTGCCCGCCACATTTATATCCGTCGGACCATCTGCACCACCTATTATACCGGTGGAAGCTGTATCAGCAGATGTTTCAGTTTGGGAAACAGGCTGAGTTTCCGGTTTCGTTTCCTCTGCCGGAGCTGTTACCTTTTCAGCCGGAGTTGCAGCTGCTGTACCTTTAGCGGCTTCTGCCTTACCTGAGAAATTAAACTCTACCTGCGTAGGAGGCAAACAGTTTTCATCATTACAAGCACCGTATTCCAGAAAACCTTCTATCTTATAATCTCCTCCTGTGAGCTTCAGCTTCTGAACAAATTGTGCCGTAGACTCAAAATAGCGTACGTTCATCTCGAACAACTTATCATAAGAAGCTATTTCTTTTCCTTTCGGCTGCAACTTTCCTACAACTGTAGCACCGGATATCTTCTCTACATTGAAGGTAGCCGAGATAGGACCACCGTCGCCCAGGTCGGTAGAATATACATGCCAACCCTTATCGATAGTAGCGGTAAATACAATTTCCGCCTCTCCTGCTGCAAGCGTCTTCAGTTCCGACTTAAACTTGACGGGCTCCTGTATCTGCGCTTGTGCCACGACAGCAATCAGCAACAGACAAATGGATAATATTTTCTTCATACAATGATTTTAATTACGAGTTACGAATTACAAATTACGAATTGTCAACTGTCAATTGTTTCGTAGTCAACACAGGCGCGATTCTCCTTTACATCAGCAATCAGCTTGCCTGCTGCCACATGCTCAGGATGAGTAGCATAGAATTTCACGTCGTCCAACGTATCAAATTCGCTGTAGAGGGCAATGCTCCAAGTTTCACCGGGATTCATATTGAGTCCAACTTCTATCTTACGTATAACAGATATTTTAGCTGGCAAAGCCTCGATAGCGGCCTTGAATTCTTTCATTGCTGTCAGCTTTTTGTCAGCCGGAACTTCGTCTTTTAATTTAAATAATACAATGTGCTTTACCATAACTTTGCCATTTAAATGATTTATCACTATATTTGTCAACCTAAGCGATTAATATTAACCGCAAAAATACTGGTTTTGTTTCAAATATACACTTAAACGGATGTTAATAATAGGAATTGCAGGCGGAACCGGCTCGGGAAAGACCACCGTCGTACGTAAAATTATCGAAAGCCTACCGGCTGGTGAAGTGGTATTGTTGCCACAAGACTCTTACTACAAGGACAGCAGCCATGTGCCCGTGGAAGAACGGCAGAACATCAACTTCGACCACCCGGATGCCTTCGAGTGGAGTCTTTTATCTAAACATGTAGCCATGCTGCGTGAAGGGAAAAGCATTGAACAACCTACCTACTCGTATCTTACCTGTACACGAGAACCCGAAACGATTCATATCGAACCGCGGGAAGTAGTGATTATTGAAGGGATTCTTGCCCTGTGCGATAAGAAACTGCGAAGCATGATGGACCTCAAGATCTTTGTGGATGCTGATCCGGACGAACGTCTGATTCGTGTCATACAACGGGATGTAGTGGAGCGCGGACGTACAGCAGAAGCTGTTATGGAACGTTATACCCGTATCTTAAAGCCTATGCACCTGCAATTCATCGAACCGTGCAAACGATATGCGGACCTGATCATACCCGAAGGGGGAAACAATCAGGTGGCAATCGATATTCTGACGATGTATATAAAGAAGCATCTCTGATAAATGAACAACTGAGGCGTCTCAGTTATTTATATATTTGAATGAATAGAAGTATCTTAATATTCTTGCTATGTCTGTGCTGCCTGTCGGGGTGCGGAAATAAACGGCATGGTTCCATGCCCGATGAAGCTGTGGGCGATTTGCAACAGATAAAAGATAGCGGTGAACTCGTTGTACTGACGCTATACAGTTCTACTTCTTACTTCAACTATCGTGGCCAGGAAATGGGGTTCCAGTACGAGTTGAGTGAACAGTTTGCCAAAAAAGTCTCGGGGTAAAACTGCGCGTAGTGGTGGCAAGGAATGTACAGGGACTTATAAACAAGTTACTGGCAGGCGAAGGAGACATCATTGCCTATAATGTCCCCATCACGAAGGAATTAAAAGATAGTCTGATCTATTGCGGTGAAGAAGTAATCACACACCAAGTTATTGTGCAACGCGCAGGCGGGAAAACAAAACCGCTGACGGATGTAACGGAATTGATAGGCAAGGATGTATATGTAAAGCCCGGAAAATATTACGACCGTTTGGTAAATCTGGATAAAGAACTCGGTGGCGGCATCCATATCCACAAAGTGACTAATGACAGCATTTCAGTAGAAGATCTCATCACACAAGTATCCCAGGGAAAGATTCCTTATACGGTAGCCGATAATGACGTAGCCAAGCTTAACACAACGTATTACCCCAATCTGAATATTAAATTATCCATCAGTTTCGACCAAAAGGGCTTCCTGGGCAGTGCGCAAGGATAGTCCGGAACTGGCAGCCGCCGCTAATAAATGGCATGAAGAGAATATGACTTCTCCCGCCTACACTGCCAGTATGAAAAAGATATTTTGAGATCAGCAAAGCGACTCCACACACTTCTATCCTTTCTCTTCGTGAGGGAAAGATTTCACACTTCGACGAATTGTTCAAAAAGTATGCTTCGGAAATAGACTGGGATTGGCGGTTGCTTGCCTCTCTGGCCTATACAGAATCCAACTTTGATACAACAGCCGTTTCATGGGCCGGAGCCAAAGGACTAATGCAACTGATGCCTGCCACAGCACGTGCAATGGGACTCCCCGAGGGAAAAGAACAGAACCCGGAAGAGAGTGTGAAAGCTGCCGTAAAATATATCAATGCTACCAGTAAGAGTTTCTCTTCAGTACCGAGCGAAGAACGGCTCAACTTTGTACTTGCTTCCTACAATTCCGGTATCGGCCATGTGCTGGATGCCATGGCACTGGCCGAAAAAATATGGAAAGAACAAATATGTCTGGAAAGATAATGTAGAGAACTTCATCTTATTAAAAAGCAATGAAGAATACTTCACCGACCCTGTCTGCAAAAACGGATACTTCCGTGGAATAGAGACATATAACTTTGTGAGGGATATTATGGGGAGGTATGAGACATATAAGAAGAAGATAAAGAAGTGAATAAGCTAAAATAAATTCAGCTTATTCTTCTGCGCTTCCTCCAACGGAACTGTCTTTGGTGCTTGCGCAGCGTTCTTTTCACGCAACTGCTGATATTCTGAACTTAATTTTTCTTTTAATTCTTCTTTGGCTTTCGGATTCATCAAGCGGGCGGCTACCGTTGCATTCTGCGAGGCATCTTTCAGATGAACCACAGGAGCATGATAGACAGGAGCTATTTTCAATGCTGTATGCAGTCGGGAAGTAGTGGCGCCACCTATTAATAAAGGAATATCGGCACCTGCCTTTTCCAATTCCATAGCCACGTGTACCATTTCTTCCAATGATGGAGTTATCAGACCACTAAGTCCAATCATATCCACCTTTTCTTCCAAGGCACGCTGAACAATCGTTTCAGCAGGTACCATCACACCAAGGTCTATGATCTCATAACCATTGCAGGCCATGACCACGGAAACAATATTCTTACCTATATCATGCACATCACCTTTCACCGTGGCAAGCAGGACTTTTCCGGCAGAAGCGGAGCCTTCCTGTTTTTCCGCTTCAATTACAGGCTGAAGAATGGCAACGGCTTTCTTCATGGTACGAGCAGTTTTCACCACCTGGGGCAAAAACATTTTTCCGGCACCAAAGAGCTCACCTACATAGTTCATACCTGCCATTAAGGGACCTTCGATGATATCCACTGCTTTCGGATAGAGCTTCAGGGCTTCTGCCAAGTCTTCCTCCAGATAGTCACCAATTCCTTTCGTCAAAGCATGTTTCAAGCGTTCTTCCACACTAGTTCCATTACGCCATGAAAGAGGGGCAACTTGTTTATCAGTGGCATTACCTTTCTGTTGTTCGGCAGCAGCTTTCAGTTGTTCAGCAGTTTCTATCAGACGCTCGGCAGCATCGGGACGACGGTTCAAGACCACATCCTCTATGCGCTCCAATATATCAGCGGGAATATCGGTGTAAAGCACAGGCAGCCGGATTGACGATACCCATATCCATGCCCTCGCGGATGGCATAATAAAGGAACACCGCATGCATGGCTTCACGGATATAATTGTTGCCACGGAAAGAGAATGACAAATTGCTGACGCCACCACTGACATGCGCACCGGGCAGATTCTTGCGTATCCATCCGGTGGCACGGATAAAGTCTACAGCATAATTGTTATGCTCGTCCATACCCGTAGCCACAGCAAGGACGTTGGGGTCAAAAATTATATCATGAGGATTGAATCCCACTTTCTCAACCAAAAGCTGATAAGCACGTGCACACACTTCAATCTTACGTTCGTACGTGTCTGCCTGCCCTTTTTCATCAAAAGCCATCACCACGGTCGCCGCACCATATTGCTTTATGGTACGCGCATGCTCCAGGAATTTATCTTCCCCCTCCTTCAAGGAGATGGAGTTGACGATGGACTTGCCTTGCAAGCATTTCAATCCGGCCACAATCACTTCCCACTTAGAGGAGTCTATCATGACGGGAACACGGGCAATCTCCGGTTCCGAAGCTATCAGATGGAGGAAAGTCGTCATCTCTGTCCGGGCATCCAGCAGTCCGTCATCCATATTGATGTCGATGACCTGCGCACCGTCTTCCACCTGCCGGCGAGCGATGCTGAGCGCCTCGTCGTATTTCTTTTCATTAATCAGACGCAGGAATTTGCGCGAACCTGCCACATTGCAGCGTTCACCCACATTGATAAAGTTCTTCTCAGGAGTCACCTCCAGCAATTCCAAGCCGGAAAGCCAAAGACTTTCGGGTTTCGGAGCAGGAACATGGGGAGCAGCACCGGCTATCAAGACAGGATATTCGGCAATGTACGCATCGGTCGTACCACAGCAACCGCCAATGATGTTTATCAGCCCTTCTTGGATATACTCTTTTACTTCATGCGCCATATCGGCAGGAGTCTGGTCGTATGTACCCCAGGCTGTTGGGCAATCCGGCATTGGGATAAGCGCTGATGTAATAAGGTGCACGGGCAGCAAGCTGCTCCAGGAAAGGTTTCAGCTGACGGGCGCCAAAGGAGCAGTTCAAGCCTACAGAGAAGATATCGGCATGCTGAACGGAGGCAAGAAAAGCCTCCAAAGTCTGTCCCGACAGAGTGCGTCCACCTGTATCGGATACAGTAACGGACAGCATAACAGGAACTTGAATACCTGTAGCCTCCATCGCCTTTTCGGCGGCAAAGATAGCTGCTTTAGCGTTCAATGTATCGAAGATGGTTTCTACCAGCAAAGCATCCACACCCCCTTCGAGCAACGCTTCCATCTGCTCACGGTAGGCATCGGCAAGTTCATCGTAGCTCAGCGCGACGCAAGGCCGGATTGTTCACATCGGGACTCATGGAACAAGTCTTATTGGTAGGTCCGATGGAACCGGCTACAAAACGTGGTTTATCAGGTGTGGAAAATTCATCAGCTACTTCACGTGCCAGTCTAACGGCAGCCAGATTCATCTCACGCACATAGTCCTGCACATGATAATCGGCCATACTGACACTGGTAGAGCTAAACGTATTGGTTTCAATGATATCGGCACCTGCCATGAGATATTTACGATGTATATCCTGTATCACATCGGGGCGTGTCAGACAAAGCAGGTCATTGTTACCTTTCATCTGTCCGGGAATCTGCGAGACGTTCACCCCGAAATCTCCCTCTGTCAAGTTGTATTGCTGTATCATGGTGCCCATTGCACCATCCAAAATAAGGATGCGCTCACGCACCAACTTTTCAATAGAAACCATTTGTATTTAGTGATAGAATGGTAATGTGATAAAGTGGTAAAGTGATATTACTCTATCACATTATCACGTTATCACATTACCACGTTAAACAATCATCTCTTAAACATCCGCGCCATATCGCGTTTGTCATCTTTCTCCTTCAGTGATTCGCGCTTATCATATTGCTTCTTACCTTTGGCAAGTGCCACCACAAGTTTGGCCAGCCCTTTTTCATTGATAAACATACGAACAGGAACCATTGTAAAACCGGGATCTTTCGCTCCACGCGCCAGTTTATCAAGTTCTTTTTTGGTAAGTAAGAGTTTGCGCTCCCTGCGTGCCGAATGGTTATTATACGAACCGTAGAAGTATTCGGAAATATGCATATTCTTCACCCACAACTCGCCATTGGCAAAGTAGCAGAAGGTATCCACAAGGCTTGCTTTACCCATGCGGATCGATTTAATTTCCGTACCCGTGAGCACAATACCCGCGGTATAAGTGTCTACCAATTCGTAATCGAATGTAGCGCGCTTATTTTTTATATTAACAGGAGCTTGTTTCATGATTTCAAACGTTAATTAAGCACCATCGTCAGCTTGTTGAATATAAACTGAATGAGCATAGGACAGGCAATGAGTAGGATGGAAGAAATGATTGTAAACCGTAACCGGTCTTTTTCTTCTACTTCCATCAACGTGGAAGCCCCCTCCCCACACCACATACACAATATAGAACTGCAACAGCAATCCGATGATATTAAAGTCCGGCAATATGCCGATAATAATCTGGAGCAAGAAAAGAACAACCAGCGCATAGCCCGCAAACTGTTGCGTCAAGGGTATGTCACTGTCCATCATAAACATTTTAACGCGCATCCCATTTATGAGATACGCCGCCAGAAAATATCCTCCAAACAAGGATACAGCCACCGCACAACATTGCGTCATGGCATATTGAAAACTTTCGGGACCGCCCCAACCCTTCGCCAACAAAGAGCCGATGAAAACGGACAACCCGCATAAACCAATCATAGGATAGACAAAAGTAGTAAATACTTTTCGTCTATCCTCCTCCAAACGAATTTCCTCCCAGGCCTTGGCCGGAGAGGAAATCAGTAACATTGCTATATGGAATAATGCTTTATAATCCAATTATTAATCTTTATATGGGTATTCTACAGAATAAGGAGTCAACTCAGATTTAGCCTTATCTAAATCATTTGTTTTGAAATCAGTCGTCTCATTTGCATAGATAGTAACTTTTTAGTAGGAAGTTTTTCGTTATACCTTTAAAAGCAGACAAAGCTTCTGTTATCCTATAAATTCTATTATATCCTGTTTGCTCTGCCACTTCTTCCTCTTGAGAATAATGACGTAAATAGAATTTCAACTCTGTATCTGTATCTTTGATTTCTTCGACATTACAGTATAAAGAACAAGAATGACTATCTTTTTCTTTCTTTGCCAAGAAATATATAGGAACAACCAAAGTGTTCTTATCATAATACATAAACTGAGCCTGAGATGCATTTTGAGAACCATATCCTATCTGAAGGATAGTAGCATTTTCCTCTTCTTCTCCTTTACTATTGCCTACTATTACATTTCCAGTCTTTATAACTTCGATATAAGGAATCGTCACATTAATATTCTTCGTATTTTGATCTACCTGTTGTTCATCTGAATTATATGAGTATTGGAATTGTACATAATCACCATAAGTTAAATTCTTATCTACTAAAGAATTTACTGCAGTAAATTTAATGCCATAAGGAGCAGTAATAACAGTACTTGGAAATATTTCTGTCACTTGTCCTAATGTTATATCCGTCACTGTCGGGTCACTATCCATGCAAGAAGTAAACGAAACACCCATTATTAAGGTCAGGGCAACCATCCAGATTTTAAACTTAGCCATTTTCATTGTTCTATAAATATTAGAGTTTGCAAATTTAGATAAAAGAATCGAGTAACACCGCACTCTCTCCATTTTTTCATTGTTTTTAAGAGTAAATGAAATATTAATCTAAATACTGCACATTCCACTCCTTATTTAACATCAATTTACAAAAAGCAGAGTACCGAAGAGAGAAAAGTGCAATAACTAAAACAATTGCTTGTGGCGAACATCCTCTCAGCCACAGACTAATAGCAACGAGATTAAGGCTAAATATTACTTTGCCTTATTCTTTTTGTTACTATGCCATATTTTAATCTTTGGTTTCCAATTGCAGACTGTCCGGTTTCCAACTGCGGGACAGACAGCCTGCAGATAGAAACCAGACAGCCTGCAGTTGCGGGACGAAGTTTTACATAAAGCCCAACCACATTTACTCCTAAGGATATACACATTAAGAACTAAGGATGCTCACAAAAAGGACTAAAGGAAAGGAAATTTATCTTCAGGTTTTAATGTATAGACTCTTTAGCAGAAGAATATCTTTTCTGCAAAACTTATCTTCCAAATAATAAATTTCAGTAACTTTGTTTCCGTTGACTCATGGTGACCTCTGTCAAGAGGTTTATTCATATCAAACTCATACTTAAGATTATGGTCCATTCTAAATTTCACATCATCTCCCATAAAAGGACTGCTACACCGGAAATAAAAAAAGGTGGAAACGATTCTTCGTATCCGGCACGGTACGTTTTCTGTCTCATATTGTTGTTTCTCACAATATCTTCCAGAGCAGTAAATATGGATTCTTTATCTATGAAGAACTATATCTCATCAAGTACTACAACAACTTATGTTGCAAAAAATAAAATGGTTTCACAAGATAAGTATAAACAAACCAGATATTGGAAAAAGCATAAGAGATTAAAAGCCTGTGGCTGGACAACACTCGGAATAGGTGTTCCTACAATGGTTGTAGGATTCGTCGGTGCCGTAGTTTCCGGCTATGAGTCCGGTGGAGACGGAGAAGGCTTCGGCATCGTTATCTGTGCAGGAGCCGGACTGACCGTAAGCAGTATTCCTCTTTTTTTGTATTTGCCGTTAAAAACAGACAAAAAGCTATTGCAACTGCACTCGGCACAGAACTTGACCCACAATTATGGAGAAAACACAGACTGTTCAGAATTGGCGCATGTACAGCATTGGGCATAGGGCTTGCCGGAATGGCAACAGGCTTGATGGGCGGAGCTTTTGATGATTCTCTCTACAAAAACACACCCAATCATGGAAAGCGGTATTTTACACCAGTGTGGGTATAACAGTAGCCAGCATTCCACTATTCGTTCTTGCCAATATCAATAAAAAAAGCGAGCTAAACAAGCAATAGAATTCTCACTCAGTAGTTCGAACATCCAAATGGCTTTACCCAACGGAATGCTTCAGACACAACCCGCATTGGGTTTTTGCATTCATTTTTAGGGATAAAAATCGCCCTTATCAGACGATTTTAGCAAACAATTCCAAATGCTCATCTACATAACCGGCTATCAAAGCTGTTATGCCTTCCTCTTTTTCCAAGAATTCATCTTCCAGTTCATCGAAAGCTTCATATTGCTCGTACATAGCCATGAATTCATCATCTGTACGCTCCCGTTCCAAATCTTCACGCGATGGGCATCATAAATCTTTTTGGCTCTATATACCAGTTTACCGAAATCTTCTGCTCCCCACAGACGCATCACTTTAGCAAACGGATTGGCAAAAATATACCCCCCATACCCATTCTGTATCAACTGGCAGAAGCCACCATCCATTACTTCGTCACGAAATATTTGGTAAGCAAGCAAAGTGTGCTGCTCACCTGTCAGCAACGGCATGGACTCAGCGGTCAGCTCACCACCTATCACTTCTTTATATCTGTCGGTAAATACCTGAATAAAAGTATCCATTCCCTCGCCTGCTGCTTTGCGCAAGGCGGCATCAGTAATTTCTATCATAGTCTTCTTATTATGTCTTTTTCTAATTATTACGACAAAGATATGGAATTAAAAAGATAAAGGTATAACAAGAAGACTAAAAACAATGAAAAGTGTTCCTACAATTTCCGCAGAATGCCTTTATCACCCACAACGAAGTAAGTATTCTTATCAATCAGCAATGCACGGCCCCCGTTTCTTCTTCTGATTTTCTTTATTGTCTACATTGACACCGATAACCTTGCCATCATAAAAAGTAGAAATATCCTTAAAGATGGTATGCCCTACGATAATATGTTTGGCTTGATAGCGTTCCATCACCATTTGCAGGCTGTCCTGCGCCATTGGATGATACTTGGCATCTGTACGCACAAGCCCACGATACCAGATGGGACCGTCGTTACCATACAGAAATGCGGTCAATGGAGAAAGAGCCCTGCGTTCTTTCTTATTCATGAAAAGGGCTTTACTCATTTCTTCGTTCACGGTAGGGATACTTAGATTACGATCATAAAAATTCTTGCCTAACCCGGCATGAACATAAAGATCACGACCTATAATCTGCATCGTATTACGGGTACCTAACCATTTACCCAATTCAGTATCGGGTCCAAAAAGTTCAGGGTAATTCATATTCAATTTCTGTGCCAGCACTTTATATTTATCTTTCGTATAGCGTAAGTCATTAGCCAGCACCAGCGGCTCATGGTTCCCTAACAGGAAAGAAACAGTTCCACCTGCTTTTGCAGCCTCATCTTCTAACTTATAAAACAGCCAGAATATTTGCGGTACATCTTTTCCACGATCGAAAATATCACCGATAACCATCAGATGATTATTACCAAAGCTCCAATTGTAGTTTTTATCAATAATCCCATTACCCTGCAACAAACTAATAACACAATCCAACTTGCCATGCGGGTCGGACATAACAAACACTTTTTCCGGTTGCCGATATTTCCAATCGGGACGTTTTTTCACCGGATGCAATCTCACATCAAACGGAAACCGCCCCTTATGATCTACCACATGCAAGATAAAATCTTCAGGTAGTGCAACATAAGTCGTATCGGTAATTTTCCCTTTCTTATCGACACTGATGACACGCGTTTTACCATCAGGCTGATAATGCACATACGGTCCGTCAGCCGATAACTCTTCTTTTTTCTCTTTATCTTTCTTCTTACCGTCTGAACCAAAAGTTCCGGCGCTAAGGCCGGAACTGATGAACATTAGAGTAAATGCGATAAGAAAGTACTTCGTGAAACTTGTTTTACTCATCATATATCATTTATTAAAATTATCTTCCACCATATCCGAGGATTCTGTTCCATATTAGGATTGGCATCCATTTCCTTCTTGGGGATAGGAAGTACAATCATATAGAAATTCCAGTCATAGGTCATATACTTCGTATCATGTTTGGTTTTACTCAGATTGCTGTCTTTTACATCCTTACGCTCTACTGTCAATCCATTTCTGATAACGTCATACATGCGGTGTCCTTCGGCAACCAGTTCTTTACGGCGTTCATCCAGCACTCTTTCCAGAGTAATGGTCTGTCCCACTACTGTGTTTTCCGGATTAGCGCGCTTCACAATCGGATCGAGATACTCAATCGCTGTGGCATTATCGCCCAACTTGACAGCTGCCTCAGCCGCAATCAGATAAACTTCTGACAGACGAATAAGCGGAATATTGGCATCCGTGATACTTTCATTCTGCTGCGGTTGATACTTAAAGACATAAGCATAATATTTCTTATCGAAACTCAACAACTTAAGACGTATATCTTTAGGATCTTTCTTCAGGAACTGATAGAAGGAACAAGTGATGCACATGTCATCATAACCATCCTTAGAATTCAGATAGCCCATACTCTCCTTACCCGGGCTATCAGTAGTAAGGTTCACGATTTCGAACAAGACTTCACCCGGATTGGAGGCAGACGCATCATTACTCCATGCTGTGGGATATTCTTCATTGGTCCACAAGGCATAGCCTTCTTTTTCCGCTCCCTTAATGGCATCTTTCGCCATTTTCAGTGCATTAGTGTTATCATTCTTGTAGAGATATACGCGGCTGAGTAATGCCATTGCTCCCCATTTATTAATTTTACCCTTATTAAAATCACCGCTCAGCAAACCAATGCTTTCGGTAAGATCGGAAATCACCTTCGTATAGCACTGAGCTACGGTGTTTCGGGAGGGTTTACTTTCAATAGTGGACAATCCTTCCACAATGGGCACCCCCAATGATGCTCCGTTATCTTTGGTATAGGGATAGCCGAAGATACGGGTCAAGTCGAATAAGGCCAGCCCACGGATTGCCAAAGCTTCGCCTTTCAGGTCATCTCTGTATTCGGTATCTTCTTCATCAATGACAAGTTTGTCAATGTTCATCAGAATCAGATTACAATTCTGAATGATAGAATAAAGATAAGACCAGTGAGAAGTGGGGCCATTATCTTTTGTAAAATTGAAACGATAATAGTCGGCCACACGTTTGGTAGAACTAACCGCCTGCATATCATCTCCCGTCACGTCTCCATAATATACCAGCCGACCGGAGTAGGCATCCGAGCTTTGCATCGTGCTATAAATACCATTCAAGGTAAACTCAACATCCGACAATATCTTAATACTGGTTTCAGTATCTATCGAAGTGGAAGGATCCAGATCCAACCAAATCGTTTCCGCAAGAACTTACGAAGAACAATACAGAACTGATAAATAAATATTTTAATAGCTTCATAATATCAAGTTTTTTAACGGTTAGAAATTAATGTTTACGCCGAAAGTCACAGTCTTCAAAGGACGGGTTCACCAGATAGCAGTACCACCGCTGACGGCTTCCGGATCGTAATAATCGTATGCTGCCCAAGTCCAAAGATTATTGGCTGATGCATACAAGCGTACATTCTCAATACCGATTGTACGGGTCCACTCTTTCGGGATGGTCACGCCGAATGTCAAAGTCTTCAGACGGATAAAATCAGTACTGTGCAGTCTGCGCGTCGTTGTCACCTTATTCATAGCTACATTCGGCTTTTCGTAAAATAATTCATACTTGGTAACATCTCCCGGCTTCCTCCAACTGTTCTTATAATAAGTCGGAATATTAGCCTCCAGATCGTTGCCTCCGTGTTCGGTCTTTTGTGCCCAAGTATCATAAGAGTAACCACCAAACTGGTAAGAGAACATAAAGTTGAAATCAAACCATTTATAGCGTAAAGTATTTGACAAGCCGCCTATCACATTAGGCTCCGCATGCTTGTCCAACACAATGGCATGTGCCTCATCTATAACTTCAGTAATCTCTTTTTTATAGTTACCATTCTCGTCCACGTCATTCGTATAGAACTGCGGAGCACCGGTTTCCGGATTGATACCGGCAAATTCTTTCATATAGAACGTACGGAATGATTTGCCGACTTTGCGAATCTGAGTTCCTTTAATAATTTCTGTTTGCATGCCATCGAGTGTCACAATCTCATTCTTATTGTGTGAAATATTGAATGTGGTGTTCCATGAGAAATCTTTAGTCCGGATATTAGTAGAATTAATTTCCAGTTCCACTCCTTTATTCGAAACTTTACCGATATTCATCAGATAACTGCCGAAACCGGTTGTCATAGAGATAGGACGGTCCATCAACAGATTCTTAGTGGTACGGGTGTAATATTCCAACGTAACATTCAGACGGTTCCACAGACTGAAATCCAACCCCAGATTCAGGTTATAGTTGGTTTCCCATTGCAAATCATCGTTCTTAAGTTGCGACTGAATAATGCCCGGCTGTTCCAAATATCCATTGGTCAGACTGCTCAGTCCTCTGTATCCGAAATAGTCAGTAGGAAGAGTACCATTCACACCATAAGAAGCACGTATCTTCAGGTCAGTCAGCCAATCCTTGACAGAGTCCATAAAGCTTTCCTCAATCACACGCCATGCGGCAGATATCGACCAGAAGCTACCCCAACGATTATCTTTGAGAAAACGGGAACTACCATCCATACGGAAACTGCCACCCAGATAATATTTGTTTTTTTATAGTCGTAATTCAGGCGGAACAGATAAGATACCATACGGGTACGCGTATCGCTGCCACCCACCGATTCGGTCTTCATACCATTACTGATCTGGTTTTTGTCGTAAGTGGCAAAATTAGTGGCATAACCGGATAAGTAGTCGCGATACTGGTCATCAATCTCATATCCTGCCAATGCATCAAGATGATGATCCGCGGCTATAGACATTTTATAACTCAACTGGTTGGCCCATACCATTTTCTTGTACTCATAGAACTTCTTGCTCATACCACCATTGATGTCATCGCCGTTAGAGGTACGCGGGTCCCTCCAGTCATTGCCTTTCGTGTTAACATAATCATAGCTCAAGGTAGACTTGAACTTCAGATCCTTGATGAACTCATATTCACCGTAGATGGTATTGAACGTGCGGGTCACATATTCGCGCTGATAATCATAAGTTGCCGCCAATGCCGGATTACGGTCACTGTTGCGGATAAAATCACGGTTCCAACTACCATCTTCATTGTAAACAGGATCGGAAGGGACGACGGCGTTACGTGAAGTATAGAAAGGAGAAGAATAAGAAGTACCTTCGCTATACACATCCTGATTGACAGTGGCAAACAGAACATTGGCACCTAACTTAAGCTTGTCAGTAGCTTGAAAATCAACATTCAGTCTTCCACTGATACGTTCCAGACCGGAATTGATAGCAATACCGTCCTGTTTCAAATAAGAAAGCGAAGAGTAGTACTTAAATCTGTCCGTACCTCCTGAAAGAGAGGCTTCATAGGACTGATGATTTCCTTTCTGAAACATAATATCATCCCAGTCCACATATCCACACCAGGGAACCGGAGCATAGTTATCAATCTTTCCGTCGGCATAAGCCATTGCATCAGCTTCGCTCTTACCTTTCTTTATCTGACCTGCCACCAAACCGTCATAGATATATTGGCGACGTTCCTCTCCACCCATGACAGGACGATAATCCATAGCAAAATCAGAACTACCCCAATCAGCTTTCAATGAGATGGAGGCTTTGCCCGCCTTACCTTTCTTTGTCGTAATCAATACAACGCCGTTGGCAGCACGCGAACCGTAAAGAGAAGCGGCAGCGGCATCTTTAATGACTGTAACACTCTCGATGTCGGAGCTATTGATAGTCGACATGATATCAAGCCCCGCATCCGAACTCATCGTATTAATAGTGCCTGAGCGCATCGGTACTCCGTCTATCACATAAAGAGGAGAATTACTGGCGTTAAAAGACCCCATACCACGAATCCTCAATGAAGAAGAGGCACCTGGCTGACCGGAAGATGATGTGAACTGCACACCCGGAGCATTACCTTGAAGCAGGTCTTTAAAAGAAATTGCCGGAACGTCTTTCAAAGTCTCTCCTTTTACACTGGCAGCAGAACCGGCATAAGCAGATTTCTTGAAGGTACCATAACCGGTAACGACCACTTCATCCATCAAATTGTTATCCGGTACCATTTCCACTTTAACCATCTTTGCAGAAGTAACTTTAACTTCCTGACGGATATAGCCTACATAAGAAACAATCAAAGTAACAGGCAGATGATCCACATCAAGAGAGAAATGCCCGTCCAGATCAGTGGTACAACCGTTGGTAGTACCTTTTACCAGTACATTGGCTCCGATAACAGATTCACCCGTCTCATCTACAACGCTTCCGTTCACTTTAACCTCTTGCTGGGGAGCAGCTACAGCTTCAACCTTAGAAGCAGGCTTAATAGCGATGACACCTTCATGAACCGTATAAGTCAGCCCACTACCTTTCAGGCATTTATCCAGCACATCAGCAATCTTTTCATGATTCACAATCAACTTTTCTACTTTTTACACTTTTCACCTCTTCAGTGCTATACACAAAGGTGAAATCAGTTTGTCTCTGAACTTCCCACAGCACTTCGTTAAGAGTGGCATTCTTAAAAGTTGCTGTGACAGTGGCTTGTGCAAACACTGCATTGGCAGCCTGCATAAAACCGGTAACTGTGAAACAGAAAAATAGTAACGTTATCCATAAACGTCTACTACTTCTTTCAGCTTGATTCTTGTGTTCTTTCTTGTTCATAGTAATCTTTTTTTGGGTTAATTATGGAATGTTATTGTATTACCTTCGATTTTTCACGTGTACTTCTTCTGTCTTTTCCAGTAACTTGACGAAAGGAGTTATTTCTTCATAACGATTCAGATTACAACCGAAACGTATATTCTTGAGTTTTTCATTTTCGTAAACTACGTTCATGTCATACCAACGTGAAAGTGTCTTCATGATATCTTCCAAGCGTTGATCTTTGAAGTTGATCTTCCCCTTCACCCATGAAGTATAGAATGAAGTATCTACCGTTCGCACCTGTATGGAATTATTTCCCAAAGCGATGGTAGCTTGTTGCGACGGTTTCAGTATAAGGCTTTCACCCTTTTCGGCACTGACCTTTACAGATCCGTTTACCAGGGTGGTCTGGTACTCCTCATCGGGATAAGCGGAGATATTGAAAGTCGTACCCAATACTTCAACCTGCATGCCATTGGCATTTACAATAAAAGGCTGCCCGGTTTTACTCACTTCAAAATAGGCTTCGCCTTGCAGCTCGACTTCTCTCTTACCCGTACTAAATGCTACCGGAAAACGGAGGCTACTCATTGAATTTAAATGCACCTTTGTTCCATCACTCAACACTAATGCATACTCACCGCCACGGGGAATCTCCACCTTATTATATACAGGTTTTGGAGAGACAGATGTACTCTGTGCCAACTGATAATTCAGGGTGGTTGAATCTATCTGAATGTTCGTTCCCTCTATTGTTTGTAAAGCATCTGCCGTTTCTTTATTCAGATTGATAGTCTCCCCCATTATCCAAAGTCAATATTGCTTTGGCCGCTCCCGGCAATATAGGTTGGGCTATCAGCACGGACTTGTTAGAAAAATAGTCGTGAGTAGTGTATTTTTAGTGAGATGCCAACAAAAAAAGACCGGTACTAAAACAGCAGCGGCATAACTGAGGATTTTCATCATCCGTTCCCGGTTATTACTCTTTCTGATGCGCTTTTGCACCTCCATCCAACCGGTTGCAGTGTTGAAAGACGTACCACTTTCCACATGCTTTTTCTCAAAATTCTCTTTACTGCAAATTTTCTGAAAGAGTGCTTCGTGAGCGGAATCTGCTTTTCGCCATTTCTCCAGTTGAGCGTTTTCTTCAGGAGTGATTTCACCCGATAAGTGTCTGGCAATAATATTAGATATATGAAAATCCTGTTTTATCATAAATTGAACTTTTTTCGTTGTCTTTTATAATAAAACAGGCATAATTAAAATCATGGTGAATCAAAAAGCATTTTTTTTCCTAAGAAAATTCAAAATGCCGATCTTATTATGCAATTTTTAGGTTTATATCAGTAGTTTATTCCTTCTTTATCAAGAATTAAACTACTTTTGCCACTCAATTTTAATACATCTATTTTATGCCGATATTCTTCATTATCCTCATCACCATATATCTTGGCGGAAACACCTATGTATTCTATAGAGGTGCACAAGCGTTATCCGGACTTCCTGTTGGAATCAAAATCCCGTTGGCTATTTTGTTTTGGCTCGCAGCTCTATCCATCGTGGGGACGATGCTGACCCGTAACATAAAAATGCCGGTTTTCTTATCTCATACAATGTATGAAATAGGCACTGGCTGGCTAATATTCACCTTATATATGGTCTTATTCCTACTCGCATTCGATCTGTTGAAACTATGCCGTATCCCTTTCAACTACAGCTTCGTCGTCTCTTTGCTATTTACAGTCATCTTATTAGGATATGGGTACTATAATTATCGCCACCCTAAAACGAACATAGTCAATATCGCCCTCAACAAACCTTTGACCGGTGACCGGCAACCTATTAAAATAGCCGCCGTGAGTGACCTACATCTCGGATATGGAACCGGGAAAACGGCTTTAAAGCGATACGTAAAGATGATTAACGAGCAAAATCCGGATTTAATTCTGATCGGAGGTGACTTGATTGACAACAGTGTAGTGCCTCTTTATGCTGAAAACATGATGGAGGAACTGTCCGAATTAAAAGCACCGTTAGGTATTTACATGGTTCCCGGTAATCACGAATATATCAGTGGCATGAATGCAAGTGCACGATTTATACAAGGCACTCCCATACAGTTGTTGCGCGATTCAATAGTCACACTCCCCAGTGGTATACAATTGATAGGACGCGATGACCGATCGAACACTGCCCGCCGTTCATTGCAAGAGCTGATGGCAAATGTAGATAAAAACAAGCCTATTATCTTGTTAGACCATCAGCCCTATAAACTGACTGAAAGTGAAACAGCCGGTGTCGACCTGCAATTTAGTGGACATACCCATCGAGGACAAGTATGGCCTATGAGCTTGGTAACAGACTACATCTACGAACAAAGTCACGGCTATCGCCAATGGGAGAAACAGCCATATATATGTTTCCAGCGGATTATCTTTATGGGGACCTCCTTTCAGGATAGGAACCGAAAGTGAAATGGTTGTGTTACAATTATCCACAAAAGAATAAGAGGCATAGTACTCTCGCGGAAAAAAGATAATTTGTTCTATTTTTCCTGTTCCTTATGATTAAAACCGCATCAAGTCCGTGTTTGCTCCGTACCTATACAGAAGGAGTTGGTATGGGCTTGGTATGGAGCAGACAGGGAGAGGGTATGGAGGTGATAAGAAATTAGTCTAAAATTCTGTTTTCCTCTAATGCTATAGAGAGAAATCAAAGTGACAGGTTGCACGTTTATAAATAAAAAAGTATAAGGAAATAGTAATACTCTTTCAGATATATACGAAGCTTTTTGTATGCAATCTTTTTAAGAGTATGTACAGTTTCAACAGATACATTTAATTGCTCAGCTATTTCAGCATTCTTTTTTCCTTCCATAGCCAATCGCATAATAGCCCGCATCTGATCAGGAAGTTTGTCAATAGCCTCTGCCAGAATCCGATAAGTCTCTTCTTCTACTACTGCATCATGGAAGAAAGAATCCTTTTTCTTTTCAATAACTTTTTGAGCATATTCAAATACTACCTTAGAATGCTCCAATTCATTCAACGCCTTATTGCGCACGGCTGTATAAAGGAAAGCTTTGACTTGATGCAAATAGAAAAAATCATCTCTGATTTGCCATAATTTAGCAAAGGAATCTTGTACGATGTCAGCAGAAGTTTCTTCATTTTCTGTATATTGGTTCGCAAATAAACAAAGTGCCACATAATATTTATCAAAAACATTATGGAACTCCCGTTCATTAAGCCTAATACTAATGAGTATATGAGAAGTTTCTGTAACCACCAGCATTCTTTTTTTTCTCTCTATTCTAATGCGAAAATAGAAAAAAAATATTAAAAAAAAATGACACAGTAAGACCTAAACTTCCACATAGAAAAAAAAGAATTTGTCGACATCCGTCACTCAGGAAACCCATACTTTTGTCCCATCAGAATATTAATCTTAAGACCATGAAGAAAAACTACACACTTCTATTTATCATGCTTTTATGTGCCGTTTTTGCACAAGCTCAAACCACTCCAGCCTTCCCAGGTGCCGAAGGTTTTGCCCGCTACACCGTAACCGGAGGGCGCGGAGGTATCGTATATCACGTCACCAACCTTAATGACAGCGGCGAAGGATCACTGCGTGCAGGAATTGATATGAAAGTTCCCCGTACCATTGTTTTTGATGTGTCGGGTATTATTGAACTGAAAAGCAGGCTGGTCATAAAAAACGGGGATCTTACTATCGCCGGACAAACAGCTCCGGGAGATGGGATTTGTATCAAGAACTACACCCTGCACATTGCCGGATACAAGGAAGAAGATAAAAAGGATCAATGCGCCACTAATATTATCATCCGCTTCATTCGCTGCCGTATGGGAGATGAACAAAAAGCGGAAGATGATGCCATGTGGGGACGTTATACCTCGGATATCATCATAGATCATTGTAGTATGAGCTGGAGTACGGACGAATGCGCTTCTTTTTATAGTAATAAGAACTTTACTATGCAGTGGTGTATCTTGAGTGAAAGCCTAACCAAATCGGTACACGTCAAAGGAAACCACGGATATGGAGCCATTTGGGGAGGTGAGGGAGCAAGTTTTCACCATAATCTACTGGCTCATCACAGTAGCCGCACTCCTCGTCTGGATGGCAGCCGATCCATAGGAAGATGGGAAGAGGAGCTCACCGATCTGCGCAACAATGTATTCTATAACTGGGGCCCTACCAACGGAGGATATGCCGGAGAAGGCGGACGGTATAACTTTGTGAACAATTATTATAAACCAGGCCCCTCTACTGCCACAAAGAAGAGTATCGTCAACCGTATCTTTCAGCCCAATGCCGATGATGGTACACAAAGCAATCCTGCAGGTATATGGGGAAGCTTTTATGTGGATGGTAACTACTTTGACGATACTTGCTCCAAATTGAGTAATGACATGAAAAAACTGGTGAGTGAAACCAATGCAGATAACTGGGAAGGCATTCATCCGCATCTGGGTAACGGTGAACTGCCGGGGGGAAGTAAAGACGGCATAAAAAGTAAGACAGAATTTGAAGTCGCATCCGTTAGTACGCATGCTGCAGCACAGGCTTATGAAAAAGTACTGGCACAAGTAGGCGCCAGCCTGAAGCGTGACGCCGTCGATGAACGGATCATCTCTGAAGTTAAGAATGGGAATTACACTTATGAAGGTAGCAACGGCAGTAGTAACGGACTGATTGATTCACAAGCCGATGTGGAAGGGTGGCCTCTGTACAATAATGAAGAAAAGCCTGCAGATTCCAATGGGGACGGTATTCCTGACACTTGGGCTACCCAGTATCTTCCCGTCGGCAAAACCTATAAGGACATAGAACCATCTACCGGTTACTCTTATCTGGAACTTTACATCAATAGCCTCGTTGACGACTTGATGAAAGCCTGTTACGAAAACAGCAGTAATTCCCCAAGCAACCACGATTTCGGTTTATATGGCACTACCACAGGGATTTCTTCTCCTTCTGCCCAAGAAACAGATGCGGTAAAATGTTTCCGGCAGGATAAGCAAATTGTCCTTAAGGGACTTTGCGCAGGGGCACGCATCGAAATTTACGATTTATCGGGAAGAATCATGGCTTCCTATCAAAGCTCTGACGAACAGGCTGTATACCCCCTCACCCAACCTGCCATTATTAACATCCTATCGGGAGGGAAAAAGTACAGTTTCAAAAGTCCTCGTTAATTTTATTGTAATGTGGAGATTGCAATACACAGAACCACTGTCTCTTATTATTTATTTTTATAAAAAAAGTCAGATAACTCGATTTGCATAAATAAAGAAAAGGAGTAACTTTGCGAGCGATTTTAGAAAGTAGATTACGTTTTTTTAATTTATATAACTTAAAAAAAAGAGCTAATTATGACTTATTCACACGAAGTGGAACACATGTGTGTTGTAAAGAAAAAGGTCCTAACCACGGACCGGCTCCCATACCCGAAGAAGGCAAATGGGTAAAATCAAAAGAAATAGTTGATATTTCAGGTTTAACACATGGTGTAGGTTGGTGTGCTCCTCAACAAGGTGCTTGTAAACTGACTTTGAACGTAAAAGAAGGTATCATTCAGGAAGCATTGGTTGAAACAATCGGCTGCTCCGGTATGACTCACTCAGCTGCTATGGCTGCCGAAATCCTTCCGGGCAAGACAGTACTCGAAGCATTGAACACTGACCTTGTTTGCGACGCTATCAATACAGCAATGCGCGAACTTTTCCTGCAAATCGTTTACGGACGTACTCAGTCTGCTTTCTCTGAAGGTGGTTTGATTATCGGTGCAGGTTTGGAAGACTTGGGTAAAGGTCTGCGTAGCCGGTAGGTACACTGTACGGTACTCTGGCCAAAGGTCCTCGTTACCTGGAAATGGCCGAAGGTTACATCAAGAATATCTTCTTGGATAAGAATGACGAGATCTGCGGATACGAATTCGTTCACATGGGTAAATTCATGGATGAAATCAAGAAGGGTACAGATGCTAACGAAGCATTGAAGAAGGTTACCGGTACTTACGGTCGCGTAACACCTGAGCAGGGAGCAGTTAAACATATTGATCCACGTCACGAATAATATAAGGAGGAAAGAAATATGATTAGAGAAGTAAAATTTGAAAGTCAAGACCGTCGTATCAAAGGCATCATTGATGCCTTGAACGCTAACGGCATCAAAGACATCGAGGAAGCAAACGAAATCTGCGAAGCTGCCGGACTTGATCCTTATAAAACGTGTGAAGAAACTCAGCCGATCTGTTTTGAAAATGCAAAATGGGCTTACGTAGTAGGTGCAGCTATTGCATTGAAGAAAGGTTGCAAGAATGCTGCTGACGCTGCCGAAGCTATCGGTATCGGTCTGCAAGCTTTCTGTATCCCGGGTTCTGTAGCCGACGACCGTAAGGTTGGTATCGGTCATGGTAACCTGGCAGCTATGTTGCTGCGCGAAGAGACTAAGTGTTTTGCTTTCCGGCAGGTCACGAGTCATTCGCTGCTGCCGAAGGTGCTATCAAGATTGCCGCTAAAGCTGACAAGGTACGTAAAGAACCTCTGCGTTGCATCCTGAACGGTCTCGGCAAGGACGCTGCACAGATTATCTCTCGTATCAACGGCTTTACTTACGTACAAACTCAATTCGACTACTATACTTCTGAACTGAAAGTTGTTCGCGAAATCGCTTACTCTGACGGTGAGCGTGCCAAAGTAAAAATGCTATGGTTGCGACGACGTTCGTGAAGGTGTAGCTGTTATGTGGAAAGAAGGTGTAGACGTATCTATCACTGGCAACTCTACTAACCCGACTCGTTTCCAACACCCGGTTGCAGGTACTTACAAGAAAGAGCGTATGCTTGCTGGTAAGCCTTATTTCTCAGTAGCTTCCGGTGGCGGTACAGGCCGTACCTTGCATCCGGACAACATGGCAGCCGGTCCGGCTTCTTACGGCATGACTGACACGCTCGGCCGTATGCACTCAGATGCTCAGTTCGCTGGTTCTTCATCAGTTCCTGCCCACGTAGAAATGATGGGATTCCTGGGTATCGGTAACAACCCGATGGTAGGATGTACAGTGGCTTGTGCGGTTGACGTGGCTCAGGCTTTGAGCAAGTAAGTAATTACTTAATCAAAATAATAAATCCCTGTAACTGATAAGGTTATGGGGATTTTTATTTCATCTACACAGATACAAGATATTTATAAACTGCCCCACTCCATAATTCAAAACATAAGAAGAATAAAATGATAATATCCCTAAGAACTTATAACAAGCGAATAAAATTCTTGTATTTTTTAACTAGAGTTTTTCTAAAGGTACACAATAAAATTGCAGAATTTGACTACAAATAAGAGTTTTTGAACAAAAAATCAAATATTCAGTTGTATATTCGATAATAACACAATATCTTTGTAGTTGTTTATTATGATCATTTTCTACAAATGTCAACCGAGCACAGACTTATCTTGCATTTGTAAGGATCACACATAGACCTGAAAAAGGAACGCGAGACTATCTATAAATACTAAATAATATGTGGAAAAAATTATTAAGAACTACTTTATGCGCTGCACTCGTATTAAGCAGCTGTACGGACAATGACGTCTATAAAGGGGCCTAAGGAGGATGAAAAAGAATTCAACAATTTCTCCTTTTCTACTGTACAAAAGGACGTAAACTTAAGTGTGAATTACGTAAATGGTACTGTAAAATCAAATGTGTATTTTGAAGTATATGATGAAATGCCTGTCGTCGAAAGCGAATATGGTACTTATACCAAACGTCAGGATGTAAATTACCTGTTTGCTGCCTATACCCAAGAAGACGGTACTTACCAAGGTAAACTGGAATTGCCTTCATACCTGACAAAAGTATATATCTATTCTCCCGCTTTCTTTGCACAAACCCTGATGGAGGCAAATGTTGTGGATGGAAGTATCGAAGCAACAGATAATACTAGTACTGATACTCGTGCAATTACCACCACCAAGTATCCATACGACAGTTATCTGGTAAGTAATAAATACGGAAATGAGGTCTGGAAAACCTGGTTAGGTACATACAATATGTACAAAAACGGGGATATCAATTATAAGTATAATGGCAATTTGGCAGCAACCAAAGATGATGGATTATATACTGCGCACACTCGTATTATAAACTCTCATACAACTTGCCCACAAGAATATCGCGGTTATTCGGATATGTACGTCAACAAGGACGCTGAAGTAGTAGTTACATTTCTGGGACAAAATACTTGTTGGACCTGTTCATTGGGATATTATTATTATAAAGACGGAGAACAACCAAAGAACTTGAATGATGCCCATGTTATCATGTTATTTCCAAATACTCAGGATGGCAACTGGTTTAATAACCCCTTTCAAGCAGAGCTAAGTGCCGGTATTAATCCATTGACAGCAGTACAACTGATGTATTATCCTAACATTGCGACCGGAAGTAAAGAAGGAGCAACAACAACCTTCCCGGCAGGTTACAGAATAGGTTTTGTTCTGGCAACCAATGGTTGGAACAATCATGTTGGCGACTTTAGCGGATACAAAAAATATCGCGCCGCCACCTCAAGTGGTTTGAGTTTAAGCGACAAAGGTGTGAAGTTTGAAGAGCCACGTACTGCTGTTTATAGATATGGTGACTGGATATTGACTTCTTTTGAAGATTATATGACTGACGAGAATTTCAGCGATGTAGTCATTGCTTTAAAATCGAATCCGGTAGACGCCATTGACGATATTCCTGTAACTAATCCTGATGAGGATAAGACAAGTATTGATTTTCTGAAAGGTACATACGCATTCGAAGACCTTTGGCCAAGCCAGGGAGATTATGATATGAATGATGTAGTCGTAAGATATAACTATGGCAGCACTTTCGATGAAAAGAATCTGATATATTCCGAATCATTTACTTTCAAGACTTTCCAAAATATAGCCAGTAATCAGAACGGTTTAGCATTCCATCTCAACACGGAAGGAAATATAGAATCTACTTCCTACTCCATTCGCCAACAAGGTGAAAAAGGAATTTACAGAAACCACATTTGAATACGAGCCTCAGGATAATGTATATCTTTTGACCACAAATGTGAAAGAAAATATGGGAACAGAATATAAGGTTACCGTTAATTACAGTAAACCCATTTCTAATCAATCTGAAGCCCAAGCCTTTATTTTCAAAAATGATGAAGACGGTTTGCGATGGGAAGTGCATATTCCTCAGGAAATGCCGACATCCAAAATAAACAAGAAGTATTTTGGGCAGGGAGACGATGCATCTAACCCCAATCAGAGTATATACTATGTACGTAAAGGTAATTACCCATTTGCATTTTTCCTGAGCCGGGCAACAGAAAGCGATTTAAGCAAATTGCTGGACGGTACTAATGAAAAAACAGCTATCAATCTGTTATATAGTGGATATGACGGCTGGGTAAGCAGTAATGGCGAAAAGAACAAAGACTGGTATAAGAAATAAAAAAATCTAAAGAAGAATTGCTCAGTATATCTCAAAGAAGCAACTGAGAAGATATTAGAAAGTATAAAGAGAGTGCCAGCTAGCAGACACTCTCTTTTTATTTATACAAATCATGAATTCCCCGAAAGACGTTCTTTATTTCAGCCTGGCTTATTCATTAAACCAATCAATCTTTTTAGAGAAATACATCACCATAGCCAATATCACAAACAATCCGAGACTACCGGCAAGTAGGGCAAAAGTCTCCAACTGTATAAGAATGAAAACATAAACATAGAGCACACTGAGCAGACCTACCATTATAAACGCCGGTTTCTTTCTTTTTAATAATCCCCAGCATATACCCTCCTACCAGCACAATCGTAAGTACTGATGACACCAGATATGCCATGCTGAAACCTATATGCTCGGACATGGACAACAACAAACTATAAAACAGACAAAGCGCCAAACCGACTAACAAATATTGCAAAGCATGAATACGGGTTTTCTCCATTATCTCCGTGAAGAATATCACCGTAAAGGTCAGCAAAATAATCAGGATAGCATATTTAGTGGAACGCATGGACTGCTGATACTGTTCTACCGGCATTTTCAGATTGACTCCAAAATTAGAATTTTGAATGTCCTTGATACTAGCATTCTGATAATTTATAAACACTTGCGGATAATTCCTGTTCAAGTTCAGCACTTGCCATTGCGCAGAGAAGTCTTTCTCAGTAATCTCCCGTTTCTCCGGTAGGTAATTGCCATCAAAACTTGGAGTATTCCAATTTGCTTTCAAGACAACTTTGGTAGTTTTACCCAGTGGAGTAAAGTAAATGGATTGAGATCCTTTCAGCCTTATCTTCATTTCATAAGGCAATTTCCTGTCTTCTTTCAGGGCGGAAAGGTCGACAATGGCATGAACACCCATGCTTTCAATGCCGCGTCCATCCATCCCCGGCTCAAACATATAAACGGAATCGTTCAAAGTTATGCTAACCTGTTCGCTGAGACCACGCATATCAGTCAGGTTCAAGCATATTGCCGCTCTTTGATATTGAAGTGCATCCATGTCCACATTACTTTGCGAAGTTCTTCCGAACTAAAAAATCCTTTGATTACCAACTCCGATTGATATACATTCACCTTATAAATTCCTCGCTGAAGAATCTCCGTACTCAACTGTCCGTCTATTGACAATTCGTCAGGAAGCAATGTAACATTTCCCATAGTCACCTTCTTCGCACCATTATCTTCCTGTGTGATAGGATACTTCAGATTGATGTAAGGTCCTGTAATTGTCTGCGCCAGACTCCACTTCTGACCGACTTCGGCAATAGCATCCGTCTGTGTTCGCCCGCGTTCCGAAATCATATCTTCGATCATAAACATCGGGATCAACAGCAATAAAATTAGAAAAGCGATAACTACCACTTTAATTGATTTAGAGAAACGGCGTAGACAGCCGCTTGCCTGTTTCTTTGTTTCATTCAGATTCTCTGTGAAATCTACATTGAAATCTTCGCTCAAATTGTCATTCAAATTGTCATTCAAATTGTCCATAATAGAATAGTATTAAGTAAGATATTTAGTATTGTCCGGTTTTGTGTGAAGCCAAACATCTACGTTGATTTCAGAAAATTCTCCAATGCTTCAATATGAGTTTTGAAAGCCTTTTTCCCTTCCGCAGTGGCTTGGAAAGATGTTTTCGGCTTCCTACCCACAAAGCTCTTCTGGCAAACGATATACCCCAACTCTTCCAAAGCCCTTGTATGGCTTGCCAGGTTACCGTCCGTCAGTGAAAGTAATTCCTTCAAAGTATTGAAATCGACATCTTCATTTACCATGAGAACTGCCATAATACCCAGACGAACTTTACTTTCAAATGCCTTATTTATATTTTTGAAATGCTTCTATCATCTATTATTTTTTCCTTTCGTACTGTAAATAAAACAACATGCCATACAAAATATGGAATCCACCAAAACCAATTGTCCAAAACATTAAGCCATGTCCTTCAAAGAAACAGTCTGGCAATACCCAGACAAAGAAAAAAGCATATCCTAACCATGCTACATTGGAGTAAGTGAACTTAGACACATTGACCAAAGAAAGTCCATAGAAAAGTAACATCACAGAAGATACCAATCCGTAATGTTCATGTAGCAATAAGGCTATACAGAACAACCCTCCCGTCAACAACGGCAATGAAAAATTCCATGCAATGCGATAGGTTAATTTACTGAATAGCTTTTGTTGCATCTTCTTGGCCTTATACCAGGATAAGATACAGGCGGTAACGACTGAAACAGTCAAAACCAGTGAAGCAACCATTATTAGTCCTTCCCTATTATCTCCTGATCTTAATAACTGACCGGCCACATAAGCACCGGCTAATGCATACACTCCGGCCAAGACAGCCGTCATTCCACTGAGAGATACGAACTTGGAAGATCTTTCCATCAATTCTTTTATCTCATTTACTGATTCTATCGCTTTATTCTTATCCATATACAAAAAAAGTACTTTGTGGGTACAAAGTAAAATATAAAAAAATGAAAGGAACAAAGAATATCGAGAAAAAATATATTCAATGAAGATTAAGCCGCATAAGAATTACTATATTTGCAATCAACCAAATATCAACAGTCATAGCCTAATGATGAAACAATTAATTGCTTGTTGCGGATTAGATTGCGAAAGTTGCGATGCCCGCATAGCTACTGTCAGAGATGACAATGAATTAAGAGAAAAAACAGCCCAACTGTGGAGTGAGTTGAATAACATACCGGAGATTACGGCAGATACCATTAATTGTATGGGCTGTCGTGTGGATGGGGTGAAAACGATGTATTGCAGCGATATGTGCGCAATTCGCAAATGCGTAAACGAAAAAGGATTTAACACCTGTGGTGACTGTAAAGAATTGGATAACTGCCAGATAGTTAGTCCTATTTTTCAGCATACTCCCAGTGCTAAAGAAAATCTTCTATAACATTGTAGTTGATAAATTTGCACTGCCAACAAAACATTGATAGCCATGCATAAATACACTGAAATAAAGAGCATCATTTTATCTCTATTCCATTTAAGTTTTTTCGTACTTTTCAGCTCATGCTCTTCTACCCACACTCCGTTTGCTGTGGTAGATACAAATAAAGCATTGGAGTACACAATGGATGGAAAACACTTGTTTACTTACAATTATGCAGTAACTTATCCTCCACAGGGTGTAGATACTGTCTATAAACGAAGCGGATTCATCCATCCTTTACGTACGTTGGAAGGTGAGGTACTGACCAATTGTTCCCCATCCGACCATTATCACCATTTCGGCTTGTGGTATGCCTGGACAAAAACCACATTCGAAGAAAATGAAATTGACTTCTGGAATCTCTATAAGAAACAAGGTACGGTTCGTTTTCGGCAATTCGTTGAAGTGCAACCTGATGGCTTTTCCGCTGTACTCGACCATGTGGTATATCCCGACTCCACGAAAGAAAAAATAGCGATGACCGAGCAACTGAAAATCCGTGTGGGAAAACCCAAACAACGGGGATATTACATTGACTATCACACCACGCTTCGTTGTGCCACTTCTGCCCCGGTAGTATTGAAAGCTACCGCTATGGAGGCATTTGTATCCGTGTATGCGAAAGTTGGAATGGGCAGACAGCCGAGATGCTCACATCCGAAAGGCTCGACCGTAACAATGCCGATGGATCACTGGCCCGTTGGTGCTACTTTCAAAAGAAACCCGGCAAGGACGATGCCTGTATCCTGATTGTTCCTTACCCTTCCAATCTAAACTATCCCGAACCGATACGCGTATGGGATGATAAAGCCAATAATTCCCGGGGCGACCTGATGTGGAACTTCTCTCCAACCAAACGCCAGTCATTTACTTTGCATCCCGATCAGGAATTGCGTCTTTCTTATCGGATCTATGTGCTGGATGAATCGATAAACGCCTCTACTGCCGAGGCACTTGCAAAAGAGGTTATCTAATTGTATTCTTTTTCCGATGAGGTTGTGTCAAAAGTAAGAATTACTATCATTTTGCTCTGTCATCCTGAACATAGTGAAGGATCTACTCCCCTGAAGCGCAGAGAAGAGATCCTTCGACAAGCTCAGGATGACGAAATGATACGCTTATCAGAGTTTCGACACAACCTCATCGGAAAAGCATTTTATCGTGATACCCTTCCCGATGTATTTCCTTGCATCAGGCTCTCTACTTCCTCCACCGTCACATGATTAAAATCACCGTATACGGTATTCTTTAATGCAGAGGCTGCCAGAGCATATTCCAATGCTTTCTGATCATTATCCGGATACATTATGAGACCATAAATCATGCCACCGACAAAAGCATCACCGGCACCCACGCGGTCCACTTCGCATTCGATATCATAAATACCTGTATGCTTCAATGTGCTATCAGAATAGAGAACGGCAGCCAGCAAATTATGATTGGAAGTAATGGAATTACGAAGTTCCAGAAATGCCTTCTGGCAACGAGGAACAAGTTCCACCACCCGACGACCGAACTCTTCAAAGGCAGAAAGGTTTGCTTCAAACGTAGTATCCTCAGCATCTACCGCTTTGAAACCGACAGGTTGTATGCCAAGTATCTCTTTATATTCCGGTTCGGCACCGAAAATAACATCACTATATTGTACTAAAGGTTGCATGACTTCGGCAGCAGAACTCCCATAGTTCCAAAGTTTCTTACGGAAATTCAGGTCACAGGAGATAGTCAATCCCATACGGTCAGCTATTTCAAGAGCCTCACGACATGCATCGGCACCATCTTGTGACAAAGCCGCAGCAATGCCCGACCAATGAAACCAACCGGCATCAGAGAATATCTTTTCCCAATCAATCATGCCCGGACGCAAAGTAGCAAAAAGAAGAGCCCTCACGGTCGTAAACCACATTAGAATTACGGAATGCCGCACCACTTTCCAGAAATAAAGCCCCATGCGCTTACCACCAAAAACAATGCCTTCCGTACCTAAACCCGTTAGCACGGAGTGAAGCTATGCAGGCACGTGCCACAGCATTGTCCGGCAGGCGGGTTACGAATTCTGTAGGAATACCAAAGTTAGCCAACGAAACGGCCACATTAGCTTCACTGCCACCGTAAGTGGCTATCATTTGATTGGTTTGTGAAAAACGTAGGAAATCAGGAGCAGTAAGCCTCAGCATTACTTCACCAAAGGTGACTACTTTCTTATTTGTGGTAATTTGTTTCTTGTTCATACGATGTCAATAATAAAGATTAACTAAACAGCAAAGTTGTATTTTTATTCCAAGCAAACGCAAAGATATAATAATATTTATTGGCGGAAAAGCAGGGATAAAATAGAATCATCAGATTTGTTGTAACTTTGCAAAGTTTTAACTGATATAACAAACAGAATGAGTTCATTGAAGAAAATTCCCTCTCCTATAGTATCTCTCCTGCCCATCGCACTGTTGGTAGGAATGTTATTTGCCACAATACATACATTCGGAAGCGATGCCTTGGGAGGAGGAAGCCAGATTTCCCTGCTGACCACAACAGCTTTCTGCGTATTTATAGGAATAGCTTTTTACCGGGTTCCCTGGAAAGATTACGAACTCGCCATTACGAATAATATTGCCGGAGTTGCCACTGCCATCATCATTCTGCTGATTATCGGTGCACTGAGCGGTGCATGGATGATAAGCGGCATCGTCCCTACCCTTATATATTATGGTATGCAGATTATCCATCCCGATTTCTTCCTCGGCATCCACCTGCATCATCTGCGCACTGATTTCCGTGATGACGGGTAGCTCGTGGACCACAATCGCCACTATCGGTATTGCCTTGATGGGCATCGGCAAAGCACAGGGCTTCAATGAGGGTTGGATAGCGGGAGCCATCATCTCCGGCGCCTACTTCGGTGATAAGATTTCTCCATTGTCAGAAACCACCATACTCGCTTCTTCCATAACGGATGTACCTTTGTTCCGGCATATACGTTATATGCTGATTACGACCACGCCGTCATTGATTATCACACTCGTTATCTTCACCGTGATGGGTTTCGTCATCGAAACGCACTCTACGGAACACATGGCCGACTTTGCCGTTTCGCTGAAAGATACATTCACCATCACTCCCGGCTGCTGATTGTCCCCATAGTGACCGGAATACTTATTGCACGGAAGACTCCGTCCATCATCACCTTGTTCCTCTCTACTCTGCTGGCAGGGATATGCGCTATCATCTTCCAGCCGGAATTGCTTCGGGAAATTGCCGGAGAGAGTAATATATTTAAAGGCGTAATGATGACATTCTACGGAAGCACCGGCCTGGATACCGGCAACACGATGCTGACCGACCTTGTCTCCACCCGTGGCATGGCGGGCATGATGGATACGGTCTGGCTGATACTTTGTGCCATGTGTTTCGGCGGCGCAATGACGGCAAGCGGCATGCTGGGCAGCATTACATCCGTCTTCGTACGCTTCATGAAAGGCAGGGTCAGTGTGGTGGCCTCCACCGTTTGTTCGGGATTGTTTCTCAATCTCACCACTGCCGACCAGTATATCAGTATCATCCTTACCGGAAATATGTTCCGCAACATTTATGAGAAAAAAGGATATGAGAACCGGTTGCTGAGCCGCACAACGGAAGATGCCGTCACCGTCACTTCGCCTCTGATACCCTGGAATACCTGTGGAATGACGCAGGCGACGATATTGAACGTATCTACGCTGACGTACCTTCCCTATTGCTTTTTCAACATTATCAGCCCGCTGATGAGCATCCTGTTGCAGCCATCGGATATAAAATTGTGAAGCGTCCCGTGAACAATCCCGAATAAAGGTTGTTTTGCAATAAACGAACAAGAATCGTAAAACCTAAACATTAAAGAATTATGAAAAAGTTTATTGCATTAGTAGCATTAGTAATGATGAGTGCGGCAACGACCGCCATGTATGCACAAGAAAGTAGAGCGGAACGCCGCGCAGACCGTAAAGCTCAGAGAGACGCAGAACGCGCCCGCATGAAAGCTGAAGAACAAGTGGCCGACGCCATTTCGTATGATGACGCTGTGGCAGCATTGAAAGCCCACCAGTTTGTACTGGAAGCTGACCAGGTGATGTTCCGCAACGGACAGACGGCTTTCGTAAACTCCAACACCAACTTCGTATTAGTGAACCAAGGACGTGGTACCGTACAGGTAGCATTCAACACTGTATATCCCGGTCCTAACGGTATCGGTGGTGTAACTGTGGACGGAACAACCTCGGATATGAAGATTACTACTGATAAAAAGGTAATGTAAATTGCCAGTTCAGTATTCAGGGTATCGGTATTTCGGCACAGATTTTCATTACGCTGACCAACGGTGGCAACAATGCCAGTGTAACCATCAGCCCGAACTTCAACTCCAACACTATGACGTTGAGCGGTAATCTGGTTCCGTTAGACCAATCCAGTATCTTCAAAGGACGTTCCTGGTAAAGCCCTTTACAATATATATATTTCCACTCCGCTGCAAAGGTGCCTTTTAGGGATTATTTGCAGCGGAGTTTTTTGTGATAAATACGAATCAGCAGACAGCTCCCCATAGGACCGGAAAGGGACGAAAGCCGGACTGTAATGGTCAAGATATATGAGAGAGACAGGATAAGGATATAGATAAGCATAGAATCAATGCCAATGATGACTATCATCAATACGGATGATGACTATCATCAATACGGATGATGACTACCATCAATACGGATGATGACTATCATCAATGCCGATGATGACTATCATCAATGCCAATGATGGTATTCCAATCTATATCCTTATCCTGTCTTTGTCATATACCTTGACCATTACAGTCCGGCTTCCAGCCCATCCGAACAAAAAAAGGAGTAGTTCATTTCATTCTGCCTCTGTTTGCATTATCTTTGTACCCGATATGAGAGAATTTATCATCGCCGACAATCAGGACATCACCAAAGCAGGTATGATGTTCTTGCTTAGCAAGCAAAAGACACTGCCTTGTTGCTGGAAGCGGACAACAAAGGAGAATTGGTTCAGCAACTGCGCCTGCATCCGCAAGCAGTGGTTATACTGGACTATACCTTGTTTGACTTTTCCGGAGCAGACGAGCTGATTGTATTGCACGAACGATTTAAGGAAGCCGACTGGTTGCTTTTCTCGGACGAGTTGAGCGTAGAGTTTTTGCGGCAAGTGCTGTTCAGCAGCATGTCGTTCGGGGTAGTATTGAAAGATAATTCAAAAGAAGAAATACTGTCTGCACTGCAATGCGCCTCAAGGAAGGAACGGTTCATCTGCAATCATGTAAGTAACCTGTTGCTGTCCGGCAGCAATGTTGCTCCCGCCCGCTCCGTGCCGAAAGATGATTTACTGACCCCGGCGGAACGTAGCATACTGAAAGAAATAGCTTTAGGAAAAACAACCAAAGAGATTGCGGCGGAAAGAAATCTCAGTTTCCACACCGTAAACAGCCACCGCAAAAAATATATTCCGCAAGTTAGGGGTGAACAATGCCCACGAAGCTACAAAATATGCGATGAAAGCGGGAATTGTCGACTTGGTGGAATACTATATATAAGGGAGTTTTCAGACACAGATTTCTCCGCTACCGATACATATCCGGGAAGCCTCGTCATAAACTACGCCGAATTGTCCCGGAGCTATGCCTTGCAGATTATCAGAAGAAATGATACGGTAGTTCCCTCCTTCCTGTACTAATTTTCCTTTCATAAACTCCGGCGTATGCCTGATTTTAAAAGTAACATCCACTTCTTCAGCCTCCTGCCAGGGATTTTCCGTTATAAAATGGAAATCGTGCATTCGGAATTCACGACCGTATTGCCATTGTGTGTCATATCCGCGAGAAACATAAAGCACATTTTCCTCAATATCTTTCCGAATAACAAACCAGGGACCGCCACTCAGCCCCAGACCTTTACGCTGCCCGATAGTATGAAACCAATATCCGCGATGCGTACCAATCTTCTTACCGCTTTCCCACTCCACAATGTCCCCTTCACGCTCGCCAAGGAAACGGCGGACAAAGTCATTATAGTTAATCTTGCCCAGAAAGCAGATGCCCTGGCTGTCACGGCGGCGGGCAGTGGGCAATCCTGCCGTACGGGCAATGTCCCGTACTTCCTGTTTCATCAGCCCACCCAGGGGAAACATTAGTTTGGAAACTTGCAGGTAATCAATCTGGGCAAGGAAATCGGTTTGATCTTTTACCGGGTCTACGGCTGTACCCAGCCATATCTTCCCGTCTTTACTGACGGTAGTGGCATAATGCCCGGTAGCGGTAAAGTCAAATTCCTTCCCTACCTTCTGCTCGAAACAGCCGAATTTGATGAACCGGTTGCACATCACATCAGGATTGGGAGTCAAGCCGCGACGGATTTTATCAATGGCATAGGCAGCCACCTGTTCCCAATATTCATTCTGCAAATCTATCATCTCCAAAGGCAAGCCATAACGGTGGGCAACAGCCGAAGCCATCTCCCAATCTTCTTCAGCAGCACAATCCATATAATCGGTGCCGTCCATTCCTATCTTAATATAAAAAGAGAGACGGCCGATACCCTTGCTCACAAAGAAGGTGTACGACAACTGAACTATCAACACCTCCTGATAATAAAACAGCAATATTCATTTAGTTAAGGAGTAGTTATTGTTCTTTCAAATTTTATCTAATGCCTGAGACAAGTCGTCCAGCAAATCGGCAATGTGTTCCGTGCCGATGGACAGACGGATAGTTCCCGGCTTGATGCCTTGTTCTTCCAGTTCCCGCTCATTCAGTTGTGAGTGGGTGGTGGTGGCGGGATGAATGACGAGAGATTTGACATCCGCCACATTCGCCAGAAGCGAGAATATCTGCAAGTTATCAATAAAAGTATGCGCCTCTTTCACTCCGCCCTTCACTTCAAAGGTAAAGATGGAACCGGCACCATTGGGGAAATACTTCTCATACAAAGCATGGTCCGGATGTTCCGGCAATGACGGATGATTGACCGCCGCCACTTTAGGATGCTTCTTCAGGAAATCAACCACCTTCAAGGCATTCTCCACATGGCGTTCCACACGAAGGGACAGCGTTTCCAGTCCCTGCAACAGAATGAATGCGTTGAACGGGCTAATAGTAGCCCCCGTGTCACGAAGCAGTACGGCGCGGATACGTGTGACATAAGCCGCAGGCCCCGCAGCATCCGTAAACCGTACACCATGATAACAAGGTTCCGGTTCCGTGAGTTGGGGAACTTACCGGAAGCCACCCAGTCGAACTTACCGCTATCCACAATCACACCTCCCAATGACGTGCCATGACCGCCGATGAACTTCGTAGCGGAGTGGACTACGATATCCGCCCCGTGCTCTATGGGACGTATCAGGTAAGGAGTACCGAACGTATTATCAATAATCAATGGAATCCGGTGGCGATGGGCAATTTCGGCAATGGCATCAATATCAATGATATTGGAAATTGGGATTGCCCAGGGTTTCGATAAATACGGCTTTCGTATTCTCCTGTATCGCATTCTCAAAGTTTGAAAGCTCCGTAGGGTCTACAAAAGTGGTAGTCACTCCGTAGGCCGGCAAAGTATGCGCCAACAGATTATAGGTACCTCCGTAGATGGTCTTGGCTGAGACAATATGATCTCCGGCACGGGTGATATTCTCAAAAGCATAAGTAACGGCAGCAGCTCCTGAAGCAACCGCCAATGCAGCAACGCCACCTTCCAGTGCAGCCACACGAGCCTCAAACACGCCTTGTGTGGAGTTTGTCAGCCGACCGTAAATATTACCCGCATCTTGCAGACCGAAGCGTGCGGCAGCATGGGCTGAGTCACGGAATACGTATGAAGTAGTTTGGTAAATGGGCACGGCGCGCGCATCGGTAGCCGGGTCGGGCTGTTCTTGTCCTACATGGAGTTGAAGCGTCTCAAAATGCAATTTCTTTGTTTCCATTGTCTTTGTATTTTTTAGGATTAATTGATTGAGCGCAAAGATAATGGGATGTCCTGATATGGGCAATGACACAAGATAGGGAATTTTATACCACATTTATGGTAGATAAACAAACTATTCGCTAAATTTGCAACGAAAACCAAACGATAGATACAGATGAGAAGAAGGAATATACAGCTTTTCCTACTATTGGGAGTCCTCGCAATGACAAGTTTATTCTCTTGTGGAGTAGACCGTTGGCCGGAATATTACAAATGGACCGGGCGTGATCTATGGATAGACAGCGTCATGAGAGAAGAATATCTGTGGTTTGAAGACATCCCCAACACAAAGGACCTGAACTACTTCCTTGAACCAGATGCTTTTTTGAAGAAAATAATATCCCCACTCGATAAAGGATACTCCAGCGTAGATACGCTGTATGCTACCCCATTGCCAAGTTATGGTTTCGACTATACGCTGTATAGTATAGTTGGTAATGACACTGCTTTTAATGCGCTGATTACTTATGTAATACCCGGTTCTCCTGCCGCCGAAGTTGGTTTAAAAACGGGGTGAGTGGATTATGAAAGTCAACGATGACTTTATCACCAAGAAAACTGAAGAATTATTGAAAGAAGGTGAAAGCCGGAAGTTATTAATGGGAGAATATAGTGCACAGGAAAATGAAGCAGGAGAAACAGAAGGTGTCATTACTTCCTATGGTGAAACTAACCTGCCCGCTTCCCGCCCCGTGGAAGACGTTACGATACCCGCCTATGATGTTCTCACCGGTGGTGTAGGTTATCTGGCATACAATAGTTTCAGTGCAGAAGATAATAGTGAATTGCTTCGACTCTCCCAATACTATAAAGAGAACAATGTGAAAGAGTTCGTTCTCGACTTACGCTACAATGCCGGTGGAGCAATGGATTGTGTACAACTTATGGCAACGATATTAGCACCTGCAGATAAATTAGGCAGTACCCTCGCTTCACTGGAATACAGTCAAAAGCAGATGTCCAAAGACCGGGAACTCACTTTCGACAACCAGCTTTTGCAAGGAGGTAACAATTTAAATCTATCGAAAGTATATATCCTGACAAGCAGTACTACTGCAGGCGCCGCAGAAATGCTGATCAACTGCCTGAAGCCTTATATGACCGTAGTACTTGTGGGTGCCACAACTAAGGGAGAAAACGTAGCAACAGCCAGTTTCTCCAGTGATAAGTTCCAGTGGATTCTTCGCCCCGTTGTATGCGAGGTATTCAATTCCGAAGGCAAGGCTGATTATTCCACTGGCTTTACTGCAGACTATGCAGTCAATTCCCTACAAGACTTTGCAAAAGTACTGCCCTTAGGTAATCCTAATGAAGAAATGTTGAGTGCAGCATTAGGAATTATCGACGGCAGCATCGTACTTCCGGAACCGGAGCCAGAACCGGAGCCCGAAACCCAAATGAAGGCGGTGAAAAGTGTGAAAGTAAAACCACCTTCCGCAACGGTCTTATCGTTAAATAAACCAGAATGAAGAAAAAATATTCTCATAGCATTGCTATTCATAGGAGGATTGACGGCTTGTAATGATAGTGATAACGAACAACCGGAAAATTTAGAATCCGTAAATATCTTTGTCTGTAGTGACGAATTAGCAATACCAAATGCCCTTGGATATCCTGTAACTAATTTCTCACAAATAAAATTATCGGAGATTAAGACAGGAGACGCACAGCCGGTTACTCTCACTCAAACTTATGACTATGAAGCTGGTCGGATAGCAAGCTTTACATCTCTACAGAAGTTTGCAGCCGGAGGAGAATCCTTTGAAATAGAGAACATTACCGATGTTATTTATGAAGATCACAAAGTAATAGTTACAGATGAAATCAACAATGTATCTACATATACACTGAATGATAAAGGATATGCCGTAAGTTGTGTACGTCAGGAAATGGATGGGAAAGTACGCTCTTACACATTCAGTTATCTCACCAATACAGCCGGAAAATATTTTCTTAAGAACATAACAGAAACACTGAATGGAGATCGAATTTATTCCACAATCAATATTGATTATAACAATTATAGAGCATTACGCATCACCCAGCAGATTGATGTTTATGAGCAAACGTATATAGCCAGCACACCTGCTGATAATGAAATTGCCAACACGTCAGAGATTCCGTATCTATTCTTGACAGATCTATATCCCCTTTCATTCCACTCGGTAGCCATTTACGGGAAGTTCTTGGGAGATGCATACAATACTCTGATTACTAACCTCAGACCCGAAGATAACAGTGAAAGTAACGAAACCACGACTTATAAATATAAATTCGACGGACGAGGTATCGTTACTTCCTGTGATGAGGTGACCAAGAGTTACGGAGACAACTACGAGCGTACCATAAAGTACACAATCGAATAAATTGAAATATTATTTCCTGAAGAATTTATCAAAGAAAAGAATTTGGTAATCAATAGAGTTATTCCAGTATTGCCCGTTATGTGCACCAGGGACGAGTAATAAAGTCCATGACTAATATTCTTTTCCAATAAAACTTTATGCAATGCTTTATTTACTTCCAGAAGAAATCTTTTTCGCCACAATCGATAATTAATGCCAAATCACCATCTGTAATCTTATCAATCTGGGTAATGACAGTGTGCTGATCCCATAAAGCGCTGTCGGCCTCGTATTCACCGAGTTGTTTGCTCATCTCCCAGTTCTTCGGGAATGGGCGGATATCCACTCCACCACTGGTACTTCCTCCGGCACCAAATACATCTTTATGACGGATTGCAAGCCACAAAGCACCATGACCACCCATGCTCAATCCGGTAATGGCCCTTCCTTTTTTCTCCGGAATTGTGGAATAGTTTTTATCTGTATAATTCACCAGTTCTGAAGCTACAAAAGTTTCATAGCGGTAAGCCGGATTCTTAGGACTATCCCAGTACCAACTGTTTTTACCATCAGGACATACAAAGATGATTCCTTTTTCATCCGCAATCTTAGGCAATTCCGGCTCTAACACCTACCCGGTACGTGCATTGCCACCATAACCATGCAACAGATAAACGACCGGGCAAGCCTCAGCTTTCTCTCCCAATGCTTTATCAGGAAGTACATACACTACCTGTACCTCCTTATTCATGGAGGGACTTTTCACCATTATAGTATCTACTCGTGCAGCCTGTGTGGCAACAACCGAAAACAGTAATAGAACACTGAATAAAATTTGTTTTCTTTTTCATGTCTTTCATTCTTTAATAATCTCTATAAATAGGCAGCAATATTAGTAATAAAATTCAAAAAATTAGTAAGTTTGCAACATAAACTATTCGTAACCTATATGGAATTTATAATTATTCTATTTTTATTAGTGTTGAACGGCGTCTTTGCCATGTATGAAATAGCATTGGTGTCGTCCAGCAAAGCACGACTTGAAACCCTTGCAGGAAAGGGAAACAAAAGAGCCAAAGGAGTATTGAAACAGTTAGAAGAACCCGAGAAATTTCTTTCTACCATCCAAATCGGCATCACGCTCATCGGTATTGTATCCGGTGCTTTCGGTGGTGTAGCCATTGCCGACAATGTAGCACCATTATTCGCCTCCATTCCTGGGGCCGCCCCCTATGCAAAAAGACCTTGCCATGATTACAACAGTGGCAATCATTACGTACCTCTCACTCATCATTGGTGAATTGGTGCCCAAATCCATAGCACTGAGTAATCCGGAGCGATATGCAACTCTACTGAGTCCGGTCATGATTTTACTGACCAAAGTATCTTATCCGTTCGTCTGCCTGCTCAGTTTCTCAACCAAGATAGTGAATAAACTAATCGGATTAAACAATGGAGAAGAACGTCCCATGACACAGGAAGAATTGAAAATGATTCTGCATCAAAGTTCAGAACAGGGTGTTATCGATAAGGAGGAAACAGAAATGTTACGGGATGTATTCCGCTTCTCAGATAAGCGGGCCAATGAATTGATGACTTACCGCCGCGATCTTGTCGTACTATATCCCACATACACACGTGATGAGGTACTACACATTATCCGCGAACAACATTTCAGCAAATATCTGTTGGTAGAGAAAGGAAAAGATGATATTATCGGAGTAGTGTCCGTCAAGGATATTATTCTGATGTTAGGCAATGATCACCCTTTCGATTTACGTGGTATTGCCCGCCCTCCCCTGTTTATTCCGGAAAGTTTATATGCCAAGAAAGTTTTAGAGCTATTTAAGAAGAACAAAAATAAGTTCGGAATTGTTGTAGACGAGTATGGTAATACAGCCGGCATTATCACCTTGCACGATTTGACGGAAAGTATCTTCGGAGACATTCTTGAAGAGAACGAAACAGAAGAAGAAGAAATCGTCACACGGCAAGATGGCTCGATGCTCGTAGAAGCTTCTATGAATATAGATGATTTTATGGAAGAGATGGGCATCCTGAGTTATGATGATCTGAAGGTGGAAGACTTTACCACACTAAGCGGTCTCGCCATGTTCCTCATCGGGCGGGTACCTAAAGCAGGAGACTTGTTCAACTACAAGAACCTACAGTTTGAAGTTGTGGACATGGATCGTGGACGAGTGGATAAACTACTCGTTATCAAAAAAAAGAAGAGGAAGAATAGTGTGAATTTGCATTATATATTAACTTAAACCATTAAAGCAATGAAAAAAAAAAAGTAATGATGATTGCAGCCATCGCAGCTGCATTGGTATCCTGCCAATCAAAAGGAACCCAGAACAATGATTCCACCGTAGATGAAGGAGTGTTGACAGTTGCCGGGAATGATTCTTCTGCCGTAACCGTATACGAAGGTCTTCTTCCTGCTGCCGACGGCCCGGGTATCCAATACGTATTGAGCGTGGACAGTGTAGGTCCTGACGGAGAAAGTGGTTATACTTTGGTTACGACTTATCTGGATGCGGAAGGTCAAGGAAAAAATAAGAGCTTTACTTCCAAAGGCAAGAAGCAAGTCATCAAGAAAACAGTAGATAACAAACAGGAAGACAGCCTACAAACTGACACCGAATGATGGTGACGCTCCCGTCTACTTTGTAGTAGTGAACGATACCACTTTACGTTTGGTTAACGATAGTCTGCAAGAAGCTGTCAGCGACCTAAACTACGATATTATTCAAGTGAAGAAATAATCAGCAAGTAAAAAATATCCCCTTGCTTTATGCAAGGGGATATTTTTTATCTCATTAAGTAACACTAAAAAAATAACCTGGTATAAATGGGCATTTTATTTTTCCGGTTAGAGAAATATTTTTTCCCAATAGGAGAAAAATAATTTAGTAATAAACTAATAATAAATTGGAAGATAAACCGACATTTATATACCAAGTTCTTCTTTTTACGATTATTAAAGCATTACTAAAATTAGAAAACCTTATTTTATTTCTTAGCTGCCGGAGAAGAATATCTTGCGTTCAATCCTTCTACGATTTCTTTCGTAATGTTATAGATGCTGTCAGCGTACAACAGATTGTCGAAACCTGTAGATTACTGATAATCATACTGTATCCTTTTTGTCTTATTATACTCTTTCAGGAAAGCATTGATAGAATCACGCAATTGCAAGCTGTTCTTTTTCGTTTTCGCTCATCAGCTCTGATTGCAATTTATTGCTCAAAGCCTGCAAATCCTGTTCCAGCTTGGCGATGCGGTTGTACTCCTGCTGTGCTCTTTCCGGAGACAGATAAGCATTATTCTGATACTTCGTCTGGAAATCCTGTTTCTGCTTATCCAATTCACGAGCTTTCTGGTTCAGCGTCAAACGAACATTTTCACTCTTCTTTACCATACCTTCATTCAGGTCGATGCAGAAATTATATTGTGCCAGAAGCGTGTCTATTTCAACATAAGCAATCTTCATTCCAGTAAGTTCACCTGAAGCTTGTCCTGACGTAGTTGCCGTTTGATTTTCAGCTTTACCTGTACATTGAGAAAATAAAACGATAAGTGCAAGGGCAGCCAAACCGTTTACGAGGTAGTTCAATCTCTTCATAACTTGTAAAAAATATAGTTTTAAAATTATTAATTCATACTATCATTTAAGGCTTTCTCCAGTTCATCAATAGAAAAACGCGGCTTTTTCTGTGCTTCCCTGTCTTGCGATTGGGCACACCCAATACCTCTCTCCCGCATTGCTTTATTACCGCTGACGTGCCCGTTAGGGGAACTTTCCGCCTTTCACAAAAAAAAAAGACTTTTACACCTAATAATGCAATGCAAATAGCAACTATTAACAAACTTATCAATACTGTATCGAGCATTTCTACTATTTTTGTAACACGAAAACAGACTGCATTTCAGCAAAATGAAAATAAAATTTTCTTTTGCATTCAATTTGCTCTATTTTTTGTGGGTGCAAATATAGGGCTTTGTATGGACTAACCCGCTTTTTTACCATAAAAAAAAGAGAAGCGGTTATAAAATAGCCAATTGATTTAACCATATTTAGCAATAAGAGGTTAAATACGAACATTCATAAAGGAATTAATATGGAAAAGAATGAACTGAAACCGGCAGGCGTTTTTCATTATTTCGATGAAATCTGCCAAGTGCCGCGTCCTTCAAAGAAGGAAGAGAAAATGATTGCTTATCTGAAAGCATTCGGTGAGAAACATAAGTTGGAAACGCTGGTGGACGAAGCCGGCAACGTCCTCATCAAAAAGCCCGCTACACCGGGCATGGAGAATCGTAAAACCGTTGTACTGCAATCTCACATCGACATGGTGTGCGAAAAGAACAACGATGTACAGCATGATTTCCTCACCGACCCGATAGAGACTGTGATTGAAGGTGAATGGATGAAAGCCAAAGGTACAACACTGGGAGCCGACAACGGTATCGGTGTAGCTACCGAACTGGCTATCCTTGCTGATGACAGTATTCAGCACGGACCTCTGGAATGCCTGTTTACAGTGGACGAAGAAACCGGATTGACCGGTGCTTTTGCCCTGAAAGAAGGTTTCATGAACGGGGATATTTTGCTGAACCTCGACTCGGAAGATGAAGGTGAACTCTTTATCGGCTGTGCAGGAGGAATCGACTCCGTTGCAGAGTTTACATATAAAGAGGTGGATGTACCTGCCGGATATTTCTGTTGCAAGGTACAAGTGAAAGGTTTAAAAGGCGGACATTCCGGTGGAGATATCCATCTGGGGCTTGGCAATGCCAATAAGATACTGAACCGCTTCCTGAGCCAGACTTTCCGGAAGTACGATATGTACCTGTGCGAAATCGATGGTGGTAATCTGCGCAATGCCATCGCTCGCGAAGCACACGCCATTATCGCTATACCGGAAGACAATAAACATGATCTGCGTGCCGACCTGAATATATTCGCAGCCGAAGTACAGGCCGAGTATGCCGTAGTCGATCCGACCCTGCAGCTCGTTTTAGAATCGGAAAATGCTTGTGCGAAAGCTATCGATAAAGATACCACCAAACGTTTGCTGCAAAGCCTCTATGCTTGTCCCCACGGAGTTTATGCTATGAGTCAGGACATCCCCGGACTGGTGGAAACTTCTACCAATCTTGCATCTGTCAAGATGAAGCCGGACAATGTGATTCGCATCGAAACCAGCCAGCGCAGTTCTACCGCCTCTTCCAAACAAGACATCGCCAATATGGTACGTACCGTATTCGATATGAGTGGAGCCAAAGTTAGTTTCGGTGACGGCTATCCGGGTTGGAAGCCCAACCCTCACTCCGAAATACTGGAAATTGCAGTCGAATCTTACAAACGTTTATTCGGTATAGATGCTAAAGTGAAAGCAATTCATGCCGGACTGGAATGCGGTCTGTTCCTCGATAAGTATCCTTCACTGGATATGATATCCTTTGGTCCGACTTTGCAAGGCGTACATTCCCCCGATGAACGGATGCTGATTCCTACAGTGGATAAATTCTGGAAACACTTGCTGGAGATTCTGGCTAATGTTCCCGTAAAGAAGTAACTTACATCCCTTATTCCTATTATATGGATAATTAAGGAAGAGTAACATAAGATGCCACCTTTTTGCTGCAAAAGATGGCATCTTTTGCATAACAGCTTATAGAGATGTAATTCCTATATACCATTACGCTATCAGGGTGGTAAGATAAAACCAAAGGATATAATAAAACCACTCAAACCCCGTTATTTAGTAAAACCCGATAACGGTATGAAATTAAAAAGCTCTATACCTCATATATCTATTCCCTATTTTCTTCCTGTTGTCCTTCAATGCTTGTGACGACATGGACGATTATTCGTCCGACCCGAAGCATACACTTTGTTTCTCGCAAGATACGCTATGCATGGATACCGTTCTCACCGGTATTCCCACTTCCACCCGCCAACTGAAAGTATACAACCCGAATAAGAAGGCATTGTTAATATCTTCCATAGTCCTTGCCGATGCCGGCAAATCCGGTTTCCGTATCAATGTGGATGGCATAAGGGGAGATCAATTCTCCGACATAGAAATTGCAGGCGAAGACAGCCTGTATATTTTTGTAGAAGCGACCCTGCCTCAGCAAGGCAATGCCGACATCAGGCTTATAAAAGACTCCATTCTTTTTCAACTGAATGGCATCCGGCAAGAAGTTAAGCTGCGGGCGTATGCACAAGATGCTTTTACTTTCCGGGGGAAAGTGATCGAGAAAGATACATTGATAGCCTCCCAACGGCCGATACTGATTTATGACAGTATCAGTATTGCCCCGGATGCACACTTAACACTCGCAGCAGGTACCCGTTTGTATTTCCACGGCAAGGCAGGAATGCAGATACACGGACGCCTGTCAGTAGAAGGTACCCTTTCCGCTCCGGTTGTTTTCCGGGGGGATCGTACAGACCGGATGTTCCCCTATCTTCCTTATGACCGGTTACCGGGACAATGGGGAGGCTTACGTTTTTACAAAACCAGCTATGAGAATCATCTGGTCTATGCGGATATTCACGGTGGTAGTTTCGGCATTCGTTGCGATTCTTCGATGACAGACCGCAGAAAGTTGACATTGGAATCCTCTATTATACGGCAAGTATCGGGCAATGGACTGGAGTTGACGTCGTGTCAGGTAGCGGTAGGAAACAGTGAGATCAGTAATGCGGGAGAAAACTGCGTCAGCTTGTTAGGGGGAGATTATACATTTACCCACTGTACACTGGCAAATTACTTTAGTTGGAATGTACGGAAAGGGGTGGCATTGCAAGTGCGGAATGAACTGGATGATACTGCATATCCGCTTTCATCGGCTATTTTCCGTAATTGTATTATCGCGGGTTCAGGCACGGACGAAATTAACGGAGGACGCTCTAAAAATGAGAATATAGCTTTCAATTATTACTTCTCACACTGCCTCATCAACTCGATAGAAGAAGAGAATGACAAGATAGTCAATGTTATCTGGGAGAAGGATGATAATTTCATGCTGATGGATAACCATACACAGGAATACAATTTTAATCTTGGTGAAAAATCCAAAGCCATTAATTGGGGAAGAAAAGAAGATGCAAACACCTACCCTATTGACAGAAATGGACACTCCCGCCTACAGGATGTAGCACCGGATGCAGGATGTTATGAATCTATGATCTTACCATCATACTAAAAATGGTTCTCAATGAACATTAAACTCTATATTACTTTTTTCATTTCTGTTCGCTCCTTTTTGTCTTCCTTTTGCGGACAAACGAAAAAAAGACACCCTCTCTTTTCGCGTTGTCAGTTATAATGTTGAAAACTTATTCGACTGCCGCCACGATACGCTAAAAACGACTATGAATTCCTGCCCGACGCAGTACGCCACTGGAATTATACGAAATATAAAATGAAGTTGGATAACATAGCCCGCACCATCACAGCCGCAGGCGGTTGGACTCCACCTGCACTTGTTGCCCTTTTGTGAAGTGGAAAATGACAGTGTATTACGCGATCTGACTCGGCGCTCGGTTCTTCGGGAAGCCGGATACCGCTATGTGACGACCAACTCACCCGACCAGCGAGGTATTGATGTGGCATTGCTTTACCAACGGGACCGTTTCAAACTGATTTCCTATCAAGGAATCTCCATACCTTATATATCCGGTAAAAAGAAATTTCGCCCTACACGGGATATACTACACGTTTGCGGAATGTTATTAAACCACGATACACTGGATGTTTTTGTAGTTCATCTTCCGTCCCGTTCAGGAGGTGCCAAAGAAAGCGAGCCTTACCGTCTACATGCTGCCCGGCAATTGAAAGCTACGGCAGACAGTATCTACCTCCATCGGCATCATCCGCAAATTCTTATCATGGGAGACTTCAACGATTATCCCGATAATGCATCGGTCAGCAAAATAGTCTCAGCAAAAGCACCGCCCCAAGACAAAAATAGTTTGCAACCACAAAGATTCTATCACTTGCTTGCCCGTAAGGCCACTACACAAAAAAACTTCGGCAGTTATAAATATCAAGGCGAATGGGGATTACTGGATCATATCATTGTCTCCGGCACGCTTCTCCAGCCGGATACAGACTTTTGCACCAGTGAAAGCAAAGCCGATATCTTTCGTCCTTCTTTCCTATTGACGGATGATAAAAAGTATGGCGGTGTACAGCCATTCCGCACTTACTACGGAATGAAGTACCAGAACGGTTACAGCGATCACCTGCCTGTATGGGCAGATTTCCGGCTCATTTATTAATCCGAATACTGATACAATTTCAAATCAAACTTCTGTACCATTACCAGCAAATGATCGAATATATCGGACTGAATGCGCTCATATTCTTTCCATACCTTGTTCCGGGAAAAGAAATAGACCTGAATAGGAACTCCGTAAGTTGTCATTTCCTTCTGACTGATAATCAAGTCCAGATCCTGATTTACAACAGGTAGGCTACAAAGATAGCGTTCGATGTAAATGCGGTAGAGTTGCGCATTGGTAGGCACCTCCCCTTCCGCCGGCTGATAGTCCGCCATCAAAGGAACTTCCTTGCGAATGGTATCCAACATTTCGGGAGTGCAAAACTTCAGGGTCGTCATGTCCAGATAGATATTCTTATCCACACGCCGGCCACCACTCTCCTGCATGCCGCGCCAGTTCTGAAAAGAACCGTTCACTAAGGTATAAGGCGGAATGGTAGAAATTGTGTTATCCCAGTTCTGTATCTTCACGGTGTTAAGAGTGATCTCTTTCACAATACCATTGGCAGATCCGTTGGGTAAAAAGCAATCCAGTCACCGATACGCAGCATTTCATTGGCAGAGAGTTGCACTCCGGCCACAAACCCCAAAAAAATACTATCTTTAAATACCAACATCAATACTGCTGCCGAAGCACCCAATCCGGCAAAAAGCGTTGCGGGAGATTTATCGATAAGAATAGATATGGCAATGATAGCAGCCACAAAGAACAGTAGTACTTGCAATACCTGGACAAAACCTTTCATCGGGTGATTCTTACTATTGTCTTTTTGATTATGAAAATCCAGAAAAACCAGTAACCAGTCCGTTCAGCGCAAAGGCTAATGCAGCTACAATATACACGGCACACACCTTCTGAGCCAAGTCCAACAGCTCTACTCCATGCACAAAAGTATGGGGCAACAGAAAATAAATCAGAATGCCCGGCAAGGTATGTATTAGGTGAGGAACGACCTTCCGCTTCATTAATAAGGTATTCCAACGGTGAGGTGAACGATTTGTATAATGCTTCATACCACCCACAAATATGGCTTGGAATAGATAGTCTAGTCCTACAGCTATAGCAATAATCAATATGGCGATGATAGTCTCATCAAATGTATTCGCAAATTTGGGATCTACTCCCCAACCTACAAGGGTTTTATTCATCCACCCTCCTAATGTCGTCATATATTCCTCCGATTTTAGTTGCTTATAAGAATAATAACAGATAAAGGGGGCAGGTTGTTTAATGAAACGTTTTTCCGGCTTCATCTTTTAGTTTTCCGGCTTCGGCAAAAAAGTCCCGATACATCTGTCTGAAACAGTTTACTTTCGTTCCCGGATTAAACGAAAAAAGTATGAACCGAAACGTAACATTTATCAGTATTCTTAGCCTCGGACTCCTGTTGGGCGCTTGTAGCAATAACTCTTCTTCACAGGAAGAGACTTTAATTGTGAAAACTGCTACTGCCAGCACCTACAGTAACGAAACTGTCAAAGAGTTCCCCATCATCACCCAACCGTTCCGTACCACAGAACTTTCTTTCCGTGTCAGTGGCCCCATCGACCGACTGGATGTCTATGCCGGAAACTATTACCGACGTGGAGATATTATTGCAGAAATCGCCCCGCGGGATTATCGCATCCGACGTGAACGTGCCGAAGCTGTCTACCGCCGCAAAGGCAGAGTACGAACGTATCAGTGCGCTTTACCAGAAAAACAATCTTTCTGCCAGTACTTACGAGAAAGCACGGGCGGAATATACTTCTGCCAAGGCAGCTTTTGATACAGCGGTCAACGAACTGGAAGATACCCCGGCTGATAGCCCCCTTCAACGGATATGTAGGTGAAGTCTATGTAGAGAAATTCCAGGAGGTTAAAGCCAGTCAGCCCGTATTAACATTTATCGATATAGGCCAACTGAAAATAGAAGCATACGTGACGCAAGATATCGCCTACCGTGTTCAGCCCAGGCAAAACGTACAACTGACCCTGGACGTACAACCGGACATGAAGTTAAAAGCGCAGATTGCAGAAGTTTCCAAAGGAACGACACAGAACAATCTTTTTCTTATCTGGTGACGGCACTGTTGCCCAATAAGGAAGCCCGGTTACTGGCTGGTATGTCAGGTAAGGTGCGTTTTGAAGAAACTTTCCCGGAATTATCAGATAGTACTGCCACCCAGTTGGTTTGTATTCCACAAACGGCCTTATGCAACCGTCCCACAGTGGGTAGTTATGTGTGGGCAATCCATCCTGAAAGCGGCATAGTCAGCCAACGCAAAGTAACCGTCAGTAGTTTACTGCCACACGGCAATGCAGGTATCACTGCCGGATTACAACCCGGTGAAATAGTAGCCACAAGTAGCCTGCGTTTCCTGTCGGATGGTATGAAAGTAAAAACCCAATGAAACAGTAAGCATCATGAAACTAATCAAATATTTCCTGCAACGCCGCTCGGTTACCATTCTCCTGTTGGTACTGGTACTTGCCGGCGGACTCTTTTCATACATCAAGATGGGGAAACTGGAAGATGCTCCTTTCACCATCAAACAGGCATTGGTACTGACTCCTTATCCCGGTGCCTCTCCCTCAGAGGTACAAAGCCAGGTGACAGATGTATTGGAAGAAGCCATCCAGTCATTGGGCGAACTTTATTACCTGAAAACCGAGAACCGTGCCGGGCTTTCCAAAATCACCGTATATGTAAAGAAAGAGACACGTGCCGATGAGATGCAACAGCTTTGGGATAAACTGCGACGTAAAGTAGGAGATGCACAAAGCAAGCTTCCCGCCGGTGCCGGTCCATCAGTTGTGAATGACGACTTCGGCGATGTATTGGGTGTTTTCTATGGACTGACAAGCGAAGGCCGCAGCTATCGTGCACTGGAAGATCAGGCAAAGCTTATCAAGAATGAGTTATTAAAAGTAAAGGATGTTGCCCGTATCGAAATCTACGGAACGCAAACACCTACGATAGATGTAGTAGTCAGTCCGGCAGTGATGTCCCACAGTGGCATCACTACAGCGGACATAGCCAATGCATTCAATGCCCAGAACAAGGTAGTGGATGCAGGTGGAATTACGGCTGGTACAGGACGTATCCGTATCGAGTCCACAGGTAATTTCTATTCGCTGGACGAGATACGCCAACTCACCATTGTTTCACGTAGTGGAGAGCATTTCTGTCTGGGAGATATTGCCGACATCAACGAAAGTTACCAGACTCCTGCCAGCAACCTGATGCGCATAGATGGGAAAACCAGCCGTAGGCATTGCCATTTCCACTGTACCGACCGGTAATGTGGTAGATATGGCAAAGGCGGTTGAAACACGTATCAAAGAATTAAAAAAGAACATACCGGAAGATTTCGAACTCACCTCTATCTATGATCAAGGACATGAGTCTGCCGTAGCCAATCAAGGTTTTATTATCAACCTGATAGTATCTGTTATTACTGTAGTGGCCATCCTGCTTTTCTTTATTGGTTTCAAGAATGGTTTATTAGTAGGCAGCGGATTGGTATTCTCCATTTTTGCTACACTAATTGTGATGCTGGCGGGGGGAATTGCCCTGCAACGTATGTCATTGGCGGCCATCATCATTGCTATGGGAATGCTGGTAGACAATGCCATTGTAGTCTCCGACTCTGCACTGGTAAATATGCAACGGGGAATGCGAAAACGTACATCCATCATGAAAGCATGTTCTGCTACCGCTTTACCCCTATTGGCAGCTACAGTCATAGCTATCCTGACATTCCTGCCTATTTATTATTCACCGCATATCACAGGTGAATTGTTATCCTCTTTGGTAATTGTTATCGGTGTATCACTCATGTTCAGTTGGGTATTTGCACTGACACAAACACCATTCTTTATTCAGAATTTGTACGTCGTCCGCGACCTTCGGAATTAAAGAGTGAACTATTCTCAGGCCGGGCATACGATTCTTTCCGAAAAGCACTGCATTTCGTTATTCGTCACCGCTATGCCACAGTAGGACTGATGATTGTATTGCTCGTTGTTTCCGCCTGGAGTTTCAAGTTCATCCCAAAAGTCTTTGTACCTGCGCTGGAGAAACCTTATTTTACATTAGACGTATGGTTACCCGAAGGCACGGATATTGCAGAAACCGATCGTTTTGCTTCGGAAATGGCTGATTATATTCGTAATCAGGAAGAAACAGAAATGATATCCACTTACATAGGACGGACGCCGCCCAGATATTATCTGTCTAATGTATCTTTCGGTCCACAATCCAATTATGCACAATTGCTGGTAAAAGCACGGTCTTCCAAAGAAACCAAAGCACTACGCTCCAGATTGCAAGATTCCATTCGTACGCTTTTCCCGGGACCACTTATCAAGGTGAACAAATTCGAACTGAGTCCGCTGACGGAAGCTGTCATCGAAGCCCGTTTCCTGGGTCCTGATCCTGCAGTACTCGATTCACTGGCAGGTATGGCTATCGAGATTATGCGTAGAAATCCCAAAGTAGCGGATGCACGCAATGAGTGGGGCAATATGACACCTATTATCCGCCCTGTCTATGATCCGGTAAAAGCTGGTGCATTGGGTATCACAAAGTCGGCCATGATAGAGTCCGTTAAATCTATCAATGACGGGCTGACTGTGGGAGTCTACCGTGACAATGAGAAGAAAGTTCCCGTACAACTTAAATCTGCAGATACTGATATTACCGACGCACAGGGATTGGGGGACTTTTCTGTATGGAACGGGCAGAACTCTGCTCCTTTGTCGCAAGTCACCGAAAAGATTGAAACTGCTTGGGAATGGCCGCAGATGCGTACCTACAACCGACAACTCTCCATGGCAGCTATGTGTGGGGTAAAAGCCGGACATACCATGGCAGAAGTGCACGGTGAAATTCGTCAGGAAATAGAATCGATCCAGCTTCCCGAAGGCTACACTTTCTTCTGGGACGCCCAATACAAGGACCAGCGCGAAGCCATGCAAGCCATAGCCAAATTCTTCCCGCTGGCATTCCTTGCACTGGTAGTCATTCTTGTTGCTTTGTTCGGTAACTTCCGCGATCCGCTAATCATTCTGTGTGTGCTACCATTATCCCTGATCGGTGTTGCTGTAGGTATGCTGATGACAGGGTTTGAATTTGGCCTCTTCCCCATTGCCGGGTGGCTGGGTTTGCTGGGAATGATTATCAAAAATGTGATTGTGCTATTGGATGAGATACAAGTACAACGACGGGCGGAAGTACCTGCCTACACTGCCATTATCGAATCTACCGTATCGCGTACCCGGCCTGTACTGATGGCGGCCACTACTACGATCCTAGGTATGGTTCCCCTATTGTTCGACGTGGCTTTCGGTGGTATGGCGGCTACTATTATCTTTGGATTGACGTTTGCAACGTTGCTGACTCTGTTCGTCACTCCGGCACTCTATTCACTGTTTTATCAAGTAAAAAAGAAATAGATTATGAAGAAATTATATATCCTTTTTATTCTATCGTTGTGTGATCCGTTCGCTTTTGGCCAGCAAAGTGCGATGCTGGAGAAATACAGGTCGATGGCTCTTGAATACAACCACGACCTGAAAGCGGCGGAGAAAAATCTGGCAGCCAGCATTGAACTGGAGAAATCTGCCCGTGCAGACCTGAAACCAAAACTATCAGGCAATGCCAATTTTCAATATACCGGAAATCCGTTGGAACTCAACCTGAACCTGCCGGGTATGGATAACCCACTCCATATACAAGGGCGCGATACCAAATATGGCGCTTCCCTTACCCTACTGCAACCTATATATACAGGCGGGCACTTACTTGAAAGCATCCGCATGGCACAGCATCAACACTCTCTGGCCTCACACCAGAAGGAACAGCTCTTATCCGAAGTCTGTTTTCAAACGGATATTCAATACTGGAATACCGTAGCCCGCCGAGATCGTAGGCATTGTTACAGACTATCGGAACTCTATTGCCTCACTGACTCAAACAATCCGTGAACGGGTGGAAGTCTCACTGGTTAATCCCCAGGACCTGCTAATGGCTGAGGTGAAACTAAACGATGCTGAGTTTCAATTGCTTCAAGCGCAAAAAGAATTTGATACCGGATTAATGGCTTTCAATTCCCTGATCGGGTTACCTCTGGAGGAAGCTACTCCTATAGATACAATTATTCCACAAGTGGATACTTCGGACAGTTCGCGGTTGGCACTTGCTATTCCACGTCCCGAAATCAAGATAGCGCATGATCAGATTAAGATGGCGGAGAGTTCACGAAAGCTGAACGATTCAAGGTATAAGCCGCAACTATATGTAGGAGTAGATGGCAGTTATTCTTCTCCGGGTTATGACTTGCGCACCGATCTGGATTCCAACTATGCAGTGTATGCCAAGGTCAGTGTCCCTCTGTTTGAATGGGGAAAGCGACGAAATGAGAAACGGGCTTCCAACCAAAAGATAGGTATGGCAAGAGACAATCTAAATCAGATTCAGGATAAAGTCGATCTGGAAATACAAACTGCCCGTCTCTCCCTGTCACGGGCATTAAGTCAGGTACAGCTAAGCCAGCAATCGCTGAAGAAAGCTCACGAAAACGAACGCCAAGCCATGGAACGCTATAATGAAGGCGAGATATCCATTGTGGAGGTTATTGAAGCGCAGACTTACCGGCAAAACGCTGAAATAAACCATGTACAAGCCAAAGCTTCCGCACAAGGACAGTACTCGGCATTAATAAAAGCATTGAACCAATATAAATGATAAGTGGAAATTCGTAACTTTGCATTTATGAAGTGGAACACTCTTTTATATAGCAGCCTACTCTTTTCAGGATTGGGAATTTTCTCATTCCTGCTGTTGGCTAATTATACAAATCTTACTCCGCAAGTTACGAATATAATCCACACACCGGGTGCTTTCTTTTTTGTCGTTGCCACTTTCAATATATTGGGATATTGTACTCTTCGTATAAGTTCATGGATGAACCGCCTATATTCCAACAATTTGCGCTGGAAGTGGAAGTTCATAGCGGTATATATATCTGTAATGCTATTGTTTCTACTGTTGAATTATGGTCTGTTAGTGACTGCCAAGTTAATAGGAAGAGCTGATAATCCATTCACTCTCCAGATAGGGGGAATACGTATTCTATTAGTAGTGTGGTTGGTGGAGCTTGTAATCCTGGGATTATTGCTTGCCAACCGCTCCATAAAGAATGCCCTCCGGCTGCAACAAAAAGCAGCACAACTACAGAAAGAGAATAACGCAGCCCGATATACCGCCTTGCAAAATCAACTGAACCCTCACTTTCTCTTTAATAGTCTGAATACGTTGATAGCCGAGATAGAATATAATCCGGCAAATGCCGTACGCTTCACACGAAATCTTTCGGATGTATATCGCTATGTGCTTCAATCGCAGGATAAAACCTTGATTACATTAGGTGAAGAATTAGAATTTATTCACTCCTATCTTTTCCTGCACAAAGTCAGATTAGGCAATTGTATCACCTGCAACATCACAATACCAACCGAAGCTATGGAATATCAACTTCCCCCACTTACCCTGCAGCTATTAGTGGAAAATGTCATTAAGCACAACTCCATCAACAGCAATAAACCTATGGAGATTACGATATACATCACCGATCACTTTCTGGTGGTCAGCAATCCGATACATATCAAGAAGAGCGACATAAGTTCGGGAGTAGGCCTGCAGAATCTATCGAACCGTTGCAAACTAATGATAGGTACCGACATTCTTATCAATAACGAGAACCAGATATTCACCGTAAAAGTTCCCTTAATCTATGAGTAAACTGACTGCTGCCATTATAGAAGATGAAGTACCCGCCGCCCGCCTGCTATCTTCCATCATCACACGGCTGCGTCCCGACTGGGAGGTTACCGTATTACCCGGAAGTGTGGAAGATGCCATCGCCTGGTTCAAGACACAGCCTCATCCGGATATCCTGTTTCTGGATATTCAGCTATCGGATGGCAATTCATTCGACTTCCTCACTGCCGCACAACCTTCTTCATTGATTATCTTCACAACGGCCTATGATCAATATGCCATTCGTGCCTTCACCGTGAACAGCATAGACTATATATTGAAACCTGTAGATGAGAAACGCCTACTGGATGCCATTGTGAAATATGAAACCTTGAAAGGAAAAGACTATAAACAAGAGAATTACATAGGAGACTTAATTCAAAGTCTGCAAAAGCAGGAAAAGAGCTACCGTACCCGCTTCCTCATTGCCGGAGTAGATAAATTCTGGGCTTTGCAAGTCAGTGATATTGCCTATTTCTATTCAGAAAAGAAGATCACCTTTGCCGTCACAAAAAGCGGACAGGAACATATTATAGACCTTTCCCTTACCCGACTTGAAGAACAATTGGACCCTCAACGTTTTTTCCGTGCCAATCGTCAGGTTATTGTCTGTATTGATGCCATAGTGCATGCAGCACCCTATTTTAACGGGAAAATAATACTTCACGTGAAACCGCCTCACAAGGATAAGATAACGGTGAGCGAAGAAAAAGTGTCTTCTTTCAAGCTATGGCTGAACTTTTAACAGTAATAACAGCCTTCATTCCAAATAATTATCATACATTTGGAGTTCTATTCACAATATGGACTAACTAAAGACTGAAAGATATGACACAAATTAAAGAACTACTTAGAATCGGGCTATTTGTTATTATAGTACTTTGCGGCACTTCAGCGTGTAGTAACGATGATAGTGATGATGATGAACTCGCAAAGGATTACAAATTAAAAGAAGTAGCATGGATTATGCAAAGATGATGAAGTCAAAATCATTAAGCAAACGATACCAGGTTTCTTGACTGATAACAACACTGATGAAGAAATGAAAGTAACAGTCAAGCCAACAGCAGATGTAAGACAATCTTCATGCTTCTATACAGATGATGTAAAGTTGTTTCAACTTTTAACCCAGACCCCTAATGAAATTTATGTCCCGTGGTTTTACTCTCCTCCCATCAGACCATTTTTCATATATAAATAGTGGCCCTAAAACACTCTTTTTTTCGTTGGAGGAACAATATATTCCCCTTATGGTAGAAATAACTCATGAATCGACTATACCTCCTCATCACAGACTGATTTACAATCACATCATTAGTTTGCGAGAAGTAAACGCTACTTACCGTGCCTGCTTCACAGAAATTAATACTGGTAAAGAATTGCAAATCACAGGAAAATGGACAGGCAAATTCTTTATACAAAAAATGAGGGAGAAACATTGTTAGAAGAAATAAAGTAAACAATAAACTACTTATCTTTCAATACATAGCCTTTCTTCATCAACGATTCTATCTTCACCGAAGAGTCGTTGCGAAGTGCCTTGCGCAAATAAGTAATCTGCACGTTCAGCGCCAGAGAGTTTGCATAAGAGGTACTGCTCCAGACTGTATTCAACAACAAGTCACGGTCTACAGACAAATTAAGGTTCTTCGCCAACAAGCGGAGAATCTCTGCCTGACGGGAAGTAATAAGCACTTTATTATTTCCCGTTCGTATTTCATTGGTACTGTAATTGAAGACAGACTGGCCGAAATGATAAGTCTCCTCCTCCACCGTATCGGAAAGCTGTGAAGTGAAACGTTCACGAATACGGGCTATAAGTTCTTCCGGATAAAACGGTTTGGCAAGATAATCATTCGCACGAAGCTGGAAACCTTGCAGACGGTCGGCCTTATCACTACGGTCGGAAAGAAAGAATATGAGTACATGCTTATCCGTCTCGCGGATACGTTCGGCAACTTCAAAGCCATTTGTGACCGGGCATATTAATATCAAGTAGCACCAAATCTGGTTTCACAAGAGGAAATTGCTCGATAGCAATGCTTCCATTCCCGGCATAAGTTACCTCGTAACCTTCTTTTTTCAAGAAAGCGCTTCAGCAGCATTGAGTATTTCAAATCATCGTCAGCAAAAAAAGTATCTTCAAAGGTTTCATCTTATTGAGGTATGTTAATTTCTATTGTCGTTCCCTTACCCGCCTGACTATTTAAAGAGATAGTCCCATGGTGTGCCTCTACCAGCAATTTTACATAACTCAGACCCAGACCGATACCCGGCAATGAGCGGTCAGGAAGATTACTGCCCCGGTAGAATTTATCGAATACACGATTCTGTTCGGAAACCGGAATGCCGATACCATCATCAGATACCCGTATCATCAACTGATGATCTTGCAAAAGACAATCTACAACGACGTGCACAGAAGTACCTGAATACTTCACAGCATTCTCTATCAGATTACTGATGATGTTGGAAACGTGTACCGGATCTGCCGTCACCAAAGTCTCCGTACTGAAATGTGTCTCAATAGAAACATCTTTATCCTCCGGAATATGACAAAGTCGGACAAGCTTTTCCAGACTCGCTTTTATATCGAACGTACGAACAGAAAGTTGTGTATGTTCATCATCGGCACGCGTCATATCACGCAACTTCGAGAGATAGGCCGACAGATTATCCAGTTCGGACATAGAATCATGGATCACTTCGTCCATTGCTTTCTCATCCATTCGCAAAGAGTTGTCATTCAGGAAAGCAATACACATTTTCAGAGCCTGTACAGGCCGTTTCAATTCATGTATCATGGTGTTTACAAAGCTTTTTCGCAATTCGTCGATCCGGCGTTGCTTCAGGATGGTTTTTATCTGAAACAGCAAGCAAAGCCCTAATAGGAAAATCAGGCAGATACTGCCGGATAACTGCCACCCCATACGCACAAGTACTGCATGAGGCGAAACCTTCACAGTAACAAGAAGCAACTGATGTTTCAGGGGATTATAGGGATAGCTTACTTCGATGTACGGATTGAATAAAGTGCCTTGCCGCTTCAGTTCGGCATTCCACTGGTAAGTGGAATCTTCAGAAACGACCAGATGCGTAGTAAACATTTGTTCGTCCAAACGTATGGCAAGCAAGGAATCAAATTGCTGCAATGGAAAAGGTATATCCAACTCTAAACGATAAAGATTAATAATAGAGTTCAAGTTAGAGAGCATCTTTATCGGACATATTGATCTTGAATGAATCCTTCACAATAATCCGTTCTTCCGGCAAAAGGGTATCTAACGCCAATGCCCATTCTCTGCGCTTTGCCTCTCTCTTTTATCATCCGTACTGGCAGAATCCTGCTGCTCTATTTTGAGGGTTTCTATATTCACCTGTCCCACGCTCTCTAGCTCCCGTCCTTTCAGAACCCCTAAAATTAATTCGTCGATAGTGGTCCGCGCTTCCAAATCAATAGATTTACTCAGTTGATAGAAAAACATATTACTACTACTAAGCACCTTCTTGGGCTGGGGAGCACGGATAGAGTCATACTGTTGGGTGGTCTGCAAGATGCGATCATAGATATCATTGATCTGTTCATCATTCATGTACTGGTATTGGTTACGTAGCCAGTAAGCCTGTCCGCATGTAATGAGCAGCATCGCTACAATGGAGAATATCCAAACTATCTTAATCCGTCGTTCCATAATTGTTCCTCTTTTTTAAGGCCTCTTTCAAAAGGACCTTCATTTGGTACCGGCAAAGGTAGAAGTTAGCTTGCAAATATAAGTACGTGCGAGGCAGATATTATACGCCGCGTAATATTTCAGTAATAACTTTCGCCCTCTTCTGAAGCAAAATCCGCATAGTTTTGCAGTACAATAATCGCTGGAAGCAGTATGTCAAACTTCTAAAAATGTAAAAACTATGAGTGCAAGAATTATTTTCCTCAATCTGTGTCTCGCCATGCTATGCGCATCACAAGCAAAGGCACAAATTATTGTTTCTGATGGAACGAAAATACAGAATGATACCATCGGCGAAGCACAACTCCTTGTGCAATATGAAACGCGCTGCATCATCAATCCGGAGAAACCGGAAAATGTTACGGAAGAAACCATGATGCTGGAAGTAGGCAAAAAATCTCTCCAAATTCTACAGTTACACCAAGTATGTATGCGACTCCGTACTGGCAGTGGATTTTGCCAACAAAGCCTCACAGGAAACCATCAATGAACACCTGAAGCAATATGGGCAAAGCAAATTGGGTGAACGTACCTTCAAAGGCTATCCCAGTGGAAAAGTAACAACCCTCGACGAAGTGGCAGGCATGACACGCCTGCGTTGCGAAGAAGCGGAAGAACATCCACAGTGGAAGATACTGGCAGAAAACGATAGTGTCCTCTCCTACCTTTGCAGCAAAGCCGAATGTCAATTCAAAGGCCGGACATGGACGGCATGGTTTACTGCAGAAATCCCCGTCAGCGAAAGGTCCCTGGAAGCTTTGCGGACTACCCGGACTGATACTAAAAGCCGAAGACAGTGAAGGGCATTATTCATTTACCGCTGCCGGTATGGAACAGTGCCACACATACAGACCCATACTCTTCGACGGAAAGAAGCACGAACCGATGAACCGCAAAGCATACAACAAAGTGCACGAACGTTATTATGCCGACCCGGTAGGATTTATCACCGGAAGCATGCCGAACGTCACTGTTACTATAAAAGATGAACATGGCAATGCAACCAAGAACCCGAAGAATGTTCCTTATAACCCGTTGGAACGATAATATTTCTCCACACCCGTAATCGTTCGTGAAATCTGTTGCATACTGAATGCATTTCAGTCGTATAGTGAATGCCATTCAGTCGTATACTTAAACAACCTCTTTTTTACTATACTGATAATCAATAAATTACGAAAACATCGTATTTGTATAAAAATTACAACAAGCCTCGATTGCCAAATAATCAATTATTGTAGTGTATGAATAAAAAAAAATTACGATTCTATTTTTTCTGTTTCTCTTTAGTTTCTTGTCGTCTACCCACGCCCAGACATTGAAGGGCAAGATAACAGATGCAGAAACCAATCGACCGCTGGAGGCAGTCATGATCAGTGTATTACGCGGAAACACAATGATAGACTATGCACTAACCGATGCCAAAGGGCAATTTTCTTTACCGTGGAAGCATAGCGGAACGCTGCAACTCAATATCTCTTTGTTAGGCTATAAAAGAGAAATGCGAAATATCAATGCGGCAGGAACCCTGAATCTCAGCCTACAACCGGAAGCTATTGTGCTGAAAGAAGTACAGATACGTCCGGGACGCATCAATACCCGAAAAGATACGGTAAGATATGATCTGGCACAGTTTGCTTCCTCTAAAGATGTGCATATCAAGGATGTATTGAAGAAACTTCCGGGCGTGGATGTCGATGAAAATGGACAAGTTAAGTACAAAGGGAAAGCCATCGACCACTACTTTGTAGAGGGAATGGACGTCACAGGCGGACGCTACAACCAGATCAACAATAACCTGAGAGCCAAAGCTGTGAAAACGGCTGAAATCATGGAAAACTATCAGTCCGTAAAGGCCCTGAAAGGAAAGATTAACTCTGAAGAAGTGGCACTGAACCTGAAACTCGATCCGAAAGCGCGGGATCAATGGATAGCTAACACCACACTGGGTGCCGGATGGAGCGATGACAATGATAAACTCTTATGGGAAGGCGGGCTGAATGCCCTTCAACTGGGCAAAGGCAAGCAGAGTGTCTACAATTACAAGACGAATAACAATGGCAAGGACCTCAGCAACGAACAGACAATATTGACAGGAAGCGGTTGGCAGGAAGTGCCACTTTCCGGTTTTCTAGCACAGCCGGGCATCAGTGCACCGTTGGATAAAAAACGCTTATTGTTTAATGAGACGCACACCCTGAATGGCAACCGGATGTACAAATGGAATGAAGATCGCAGTTTACGTATGCAAGCTGGATACACTCATGACGTGATCCGGCAACAACGGGGAAATACGCAAATCTATTATCAGCCAACGGATACCATACAAATAGATGAAACTTATCATTATCGCCTGAGAAGTGATGCCGCCAATCTGGAACTTCGTTATGAAGATAACAGCAATCGCAACTATATATCCAACCGCTTCACAATGGATGGGGAAATAAACCATGGTCGTTCGGAAGAACTCAGACAAACTCTACGAACTTCCCGGCTGAGTGCGGGAAATTATTTCAATCTCATCCGGAACCGGGAAAATAGTACCTGGGAATTCCGCTCGGCAACGCAGTATGCTTACCAGCCCGCATCTTTATTACTTGAAGAAGGAAAAAGCAAATTCAATCAGCACAGTTTCTATACAGATAATAGTGCGGCATATCTGCGCAAGTACAACGGCTTTACCCAGCAATACAAAGCAGGAATACAAGGGGAACGGGCTACTATGAAGTATATTCCGCCTACACAACCTAATGACTTCAACGCCTCTAACCTGTCATTGTATTTCAACCCCTATTTCCAGTTGCAACGGGGTAAATGGCTGGCTACACTTTCACTGCCCCTAAAAGCACAACGATACTTCTCACAGCAACGATCATTCCTATTATTCAATCCGTCCACGTATTTGCGTTACAAACTGGATTACCATTGGACGTTCTCTCTCTCTATGGCAGCCTGAAACGTTCGGCAGGAGATTTCTCCGACCTATATCCGGGACTTTACCAAACCGACTACCGTACCGGCGAAGCGGTAACGGCCTTTTTCCAACGAGCACTACGCAGACTTATAATCTCTATGGTGAATATAAAAATACCGTGCAAGAATTCTTTGTCACAGCCTCGCTGACCTACAGTCGCAGTAATCGGAATACCCTCTTTGAGCAAAGTGTTTCTGAAAATGCAATTGTCTACACCCAACGTGAGCTGCCGAATCACAGCGATAGCTGGAACCTCAGCAGTACCTTGTCCAAAGGCATATACGACTGGCATCTGAAAACCTCTCTTACCCTGCTGCTCAGTCGTAGCAACGGGGGAGCAACTTACGCGCCTGACTGATAGCGACCAACAAAGTCTTTTTGCAAACTTACCGTTATGATTACCTGAAAGCAGAACCTAAGATTATATGGTCGCCCGCAGATCTCTTTGAAGCAGAATATCATGCGACATTGGGGTATGGCGGTAGCAAGATAGGAAGCGATACCCGCCTCAGCCCATTGCTGGACTTTGTACAACGGCTACATCTCACATTCAGCATCGGACAAGTAGACCTGCGCCTTTCCGGCGAACATTACCGGAATGATTTAGGAGAACATACACATCTCAATACTGTGTTTGCAGATGCATCCCTTATCTATAAAAGAAAAAAATGGAGAGTGGAAGCAAGCCTCAGCAATCTGTTCAACAAGAAAGAGTATGCCTATACTACCTACTCGGCCACACAAAGCTATACTTCGCGACTGAATATACGCCCGAGGGAAGTCATGGCGACGGTAAATTATCAGTTTTAATCTATAATACCATTACTGCGGAATAGATGAATATCCCCAATATTGTTAATCCTCCAACCAATATCGGAGCATAAATATGGGGAACTTTTTCCATTGTCTTATGTCCGCTGACTTTCTGAAAAAGGCGATATACGATATATGCTGCAATCAATCCGATAAGTGTACCTGCCAGAAGATCACCCGGGAAATGTACTCCCAGGTAAATGCGTGAATAGCAAGTCAGCAGTGCCCATCCCATTATAAATACGGTGAGCCATCGCTTACGGAAAAGGAACCAGATAAAGAATGCCAGTCCGAAAGTATTGGCTGCGTGGCAAGAAGGAAAGCCATAACGCCCACCCCGATAACCATTTACAATGTGCACCATATTGGATATCGGATTTTCCAGATTAGCCGGACGAAGGCGCTCCACATAAGGACGTATCAACGTTGCACCTGTCTGGTCAGCAAATGGTAATGACGAGTGCTAACCCAATCATACAGAACAAAGTCACTTTCCAGTGGAAATTGCGCAGCATGACATACCAGATAGCAGCATACATAGGCACCCAAATCCATTTACCACTATATGCACTCATAAAATAATCAAAGAACGGACTGTGCATCCGGTTGATGGAGAGGAATATATCAGTATCAATATCGACTACCTGATTCAAAATGTCTAATAGCATCATCTTGTTTTATCTTTTAGCAATGTCATCATACAATTTCTGTAAATAAGCCTTGCCCGGCAGCAAGTTCCTCCTTTCGCAGTGCCTTCATCTACTGCTACAGCATCTGCTTCACAGTTAAATATCAGCAGGTTTTCCGGTGTTACCATACCGAAAAGGTCCGGAACTGCAAAAAAGCAAAATGAGGAGAAGCAGGATTCAACATGTCTTTGCTGAATACAAACTTCTGATGAGGCAAGGATAATTGTGCCAACAGAGTAGCAGCAATATCATGTTGTTGTGAACCGTACACATCAATACGTCTTGGTTCGCTAATTGCACCGCCAACCAATACCAGAGGTATCTGATAGCGGTCTACCGACTGATTATTCAATTGTTCGGGATATGCTCCCAGATGATCGGGCACAAATACTATTACCGTATTCTTCCACTGCGGCAATTCACGAAAACGCTTCACAAAGTCACCTACACAACTATCAGTATAGGCAAAAAGCATTCAAACGATCATTCGCCAGACGACGATAGGGAACCTCAAAAAGGCTCGTGACTGCTGGAGGTCTGCAATACCCGGTAGAACGGACGGGCATTATCTGCCATAGTTGTATCCGCCGCTTCAGCCTTTATATCTTCCAACAGACGATTGAAAACAAGATGATCGTGTGCGCCCCATTTACTTAAACGCTCTGATACGGAGAAATCCTGATCCGAAACAATGCTTTCAAAACCGGAAGACATCAGGTAAGAACGCATATTCGTAAAGTCGGCATCACCCCCATAATAATATTTGGTACGGTATCCGGCATCACGCAGGCTACCTGCAATAGCAGGAAGATTCTGGGTCTTGCGAGGGTACTTCATAATACTGGTGGTAGGCTGTGCTGGATAACCGCTCAGAATGGATACCAATCCACGGTCTGTACGGAAGCTATTGGCAAAAAAGTTCGTAAAGAGAACTCCTTCACTTGCCAGGCTGTCCATCTGCACGGCAATATCCGGCTCGCCACCCAGAGTAGTCATCAACTTGGATGAGAAACTCTCCAGTATGACGAAAATAACATTCGGACGTTCTGTTTTGAATAAAGCTGTGCGCAAAGTATCAGGAACTACCACAGTACTATCCAGTACCTGCGGATCTACCAGCTTCTTCATCAATTCATCTGCCTGTGCCGCTTCCATAAAACGGTATTGTTTACTGAAATCTTTTTGCTTGGAAAGAGATTCCATCAAGCTGAATGCCGGATTGATAGCTGCATGGTTCAGTCGCTGGTTAGAACTGAAAATAGGCTTTACCGGTATTCATTGTAGAAACGGTGAATCCACCGCGGATAGGGATAAAAAAGCAGGGCAGTCAATAACAACATGACACCCGATACGGACAGGCGGCGATAAGGTAACTTCAGCCCCCTCCAAATGCCTCTCTGTACCCAAAGGAAAATGACATAAAGTAAGGATGCATATACGATCATGGCTATTATTCCACCTATCATCTGCCATATATTCATACTTGCAAATGCATCTTTAGGAGAAGAGAAGAAATAGAAAAGCGGCGTGGCATCCAGACGGAACCCCCAATACTCATATAAACCTAAAGCAACAATGAAAATGACAGCGAGTAAAATAGCAATGAAGAAATAATAACCATTCCAGATGCTGCGGAGCGTCTTGGAAAGTGTCCAGGCGGACGCAATAAAAAGTAATCCGGGGATAGCCGTTAGATAGCCAGCAAGCGAGAGGTCAAGGGGTAAACCATTCCAGATAACCAGAAGGGGTCTGTCCAGGAAGTTCCTGCATACAAAGAACTGTAGTAAAGTATAAATAACGGTTTCTGTAGTATAAAGATACAGACGAAAAGAATGTACGTCTTTATCAATCCAATAAGCCTTTCTTTCATCAGCTTTTTCTTGTTTTATATTTATATTGAGCACAAAAATAGTTTTTTTATTCTATTTTACGCCAATATTGTCCAAGAAAACCGTGAAAGATAGGCTTATAAGAGTATTTTTATTATCCGTTTACACGTTTATAGTCTTCCAGGGAACTTTTTTCAGCCCGGAATCCGTCAATGGATGATTAAGCAGACCTTTAATGGCAGACAATGGACAAGTTGCGACATCGGCACCTACTTCAATACATTGCATGATGTGTGCTGTATGACGAATAGAAGCTGCAAGTACTTGTGTGGTATAGCCGTAATACCGATACATTTCCACAATCTTACCTACCAGTGCGATACCATCCTCACAGATATCATCCAGACGTCCCACAAACGGAGAAACATAAGTAGCTCCCGCTTTGGCAGCCAGCAATGCTTGTCCTACGGAAAATACCAATGTACAATTGGTACGGATCCCTTTGGAAGTGAAATATTTGATAGCCTTGATACCATCTGCGATACAGGGAACTTTTACTACGATATGCGGGTTGAGTGCAGCAAGCTCTTCACCTTCCTTAATCATACCTTCATATTCCGTAGCAATAACCTCGGCACTGACATCACCTTGTACGATGTTGCAGATTTCCACATAATGTTTCCGCCGATTATCTACTCCTTTGATGCCCTCTTTCGCCATAAGCGAAGGGTTGGTGGTTACTCCATCGAGAACGCCCATATCATAGGCTTCTTTGATCTGGTCTAAATTTGCAGTGTCAATAAAGAATTTCATGGCATAAACTGTTTATTGTGATTAAAAATATAAAGTTACATAAAAAGATATGAAACCTCAAATTATAAGGCATATATAATTAGAAACAGATAGTTTAGTTAAATGTTTTCGACTATTTCTGTTTCTTTGATTTAATTTTTGCTCGTACCACTTCTATCATGGCAGGTAATATGGAAATTACTATAATTGCTACAATCAGCAATTTAAGATTTTCTTGCACCACCGGAAGGTCTCCGAAGAAATACCCGGCATAACAGAAAAGCGCTACCCAGGCAGCTCCCCCTATCAAATTGTATACCATGAAATAGTAATAATGCATCTTCCCCATTCCAGCTACAAATGGGGCAAAAAGTGCGCACAATGGGAACAAACCTTGCTATGATTATAGTCTTACCACCATATTTTTTATAAAATTCATGTGTCTTATCTAGATGACTTTGCTTGAATATTCTGGAATTGGGGTTATTAAACAGCTTGCACCCAAAGAGATGCCCTATCATATAGTTACAAGAATCTCCCAACACAGCAGCAAAAAACAAGATAAGAACAAGGATATTTACTTCAAGCGGTGTTCCAGGTAACGAAGCTATAGCTCCCGCCACAAAAAGTAATGAATCTCCCGGAAGAAAAGGCGTAACCACCAACCCTGTTTCACAAAAAATGATTATGAACAATATTACATAGGTCCAGGTATGATATTCCTGCACAATATCTATCATGTATTGATCAATGTGGAGAATAAAATCTAATATAAATTCCATTACATATTGATTATTGGAAATAAAGTATATACATATTCCGCAACATAAATATAGCTCTCCCGCTACTCCTTATGACAGAAATATATATGAATTGATATAATTAAAGAGAATATAAAGCACAGAATGCCTTATAAGAGAAAGAAGATTTAAATAATAATACGCCTTAAAGCATAGATATAATATCTACTGGAATATTGAGTAAGAGAAAGATGATATGGAAAATAAAACCTCTTTTTTCTTCAGGAAGTAAAACTTTTATAGATTTAACAATCTTGGCTACAACAGAAAATGCATTGAATCTCAGGACTTGTGAAGAAGGAATATTACTACGTGAAACAGATGTTGCTATATTGGCAATAGCCTTACTTGCATATTCTCCTCCATAAACAATCTTTTTACATTGCTCTGTATTCGCATTGGATAAGTTGCATTCCGGTCTACTCTGTTGCAGTTCTGTTACACGAAGTTCTTTGTACTCCTTCATATCATTGGATACAGACTTGAATCCCGATACAAGGAATACACTAAACAATATGCAAAATAAAAATATATACTTCGCCATAACGGCTGCAAATATAAAAAGTATTTTTCAGAGATGAATCATTTTAGTCCTTTATCTTGCAAACCTATTTTATTCTTTTCCGGGCAATGTATACAGAAAAAGAGTGGATCGTCATACATATAACACACCTGATACAATCGCTTCCCATCTGATACCACCCTGCCCCAATGGCCAAGTTTATAACGGGCTACCGGATTACCACCCCAATCATATTGTTCCACAAAGATATATCCATCACCTTTACCGTTTTCACGCGATACCTGAAGTGGAGTACGTCCGCTATAAGTCAGGAAGAAGTAATCGTCAGTAGCAGATATTCCCCAATAATAAGTCACATTATCCGGGCCTAATGTAAGTACATCATTTTTGGCTTCCACACCGTCAACATCAAAAAGTAATATCCCGTACAGTTTGAGCAGATGTATCCATTACCGAGGATTTTACGAAAATATTTATAAGCATATACCATCCTGTTACCGGAAGGAGAGACTATAAAATCACCGATATACGGACTCCAGGAACGATGTTTCTTACTAAAAGCAAGATTATATATTTGCTCCGTTTGCAAACTGTCTCCCTGATAAACAGTACGAATTATCGCCTTTCCCCTCGGCACATTATCAGCATAATAGAAAGTATCCCGGGAAACTGCACATATCTGCCGGTCTGAATAAGAAGCACCTTTGATTGATTTAAAGGTAAAAGGAAAAGCTCTCAATACACCCGTCGTATCAGTTTCAAACAGTTGCATAGTACCCGTTTCATAAACATACGTACCGGGAGCAGACACACCTGAAGATACCAAATGAGGAAAGTTAAATTCATTAGGTCCATTTCCTCCTATTCCGAAAGAAGTGATATAACGGAAATCCGGTAAACGATACCAGTGGAAGAAACAGTCCAGACCTTCATCTGCCGGTTTCACTATTTCAACCGTTCCATCCTGGCGGCGGATATGAGACATAGCAGGACGATTTTGTAAAAGGAAATATCCATCTCTAATCAGCATCTCCGGTTCTGACATTTTAAAAACAGGACCTTCTTCATCTAATATTTGGTGGGTACCAGCCAATTCGATCAGCTCTCCGAAGTCCTCGTCTTTTAAAGTTACACATCCAGCCACCAGAGGAGCATCTTGTATCATCTTTGGAGTTTCTGCAACAATCGTATCGTTCGACTCCTGCTGTTTCTGCTCTGCCCGCGACTTGCAGGCAGAGAAAAACAATAGAGACAGCAATATAATGTAAAGTAAGTGTTTCATTTATTATTTCAACTTAGCGTACAGAATATAGTTATTGTCATTCTCATGAATGCTATCTGCCAGCTTTTGTATACGTTCCCGGTCGGTAGCCGGAATATCATTAGCATTTTCCAGATATTTTTCCAATGTTTCTTTCAGAGTTACAGGCTCCATGTTGGCCGTATAATATCCATTTGAACAATTGTATGGAAACCAGGGGAATCGGCAAATTACCCAGATAATCATTCTCTACTTTACAGAAAGCGCCCTTCAAAGATTCTTTATCCGTAATAAAATCAGCTGGCACTTCTGTAGTAAAATTATTTTCATCCAGCTGCTTCTCTACAGATGTACTTCCCAGAAATGACGCGGCAATTCCTTGTAATCATGAATGGGGATTTCTTTCTTAGCAAAATCCATAGTGAAACGAGGATTCAAACGCCCGTTGGCATAGTGATAAAGACTGTCCGGACGACGTTCCCAAAATACAAAAAGAGAAACATCAAAGTCTGCACCATTTTTATTGCTATACACTTTTCATTGCTAAAGTCCGGTTTGATGGCTAAATGGCGTGAACGTATCGTATCTTGTATTTCTCCATTGAATTTCTGAGTCCATGCCACATACGGCAAATAATCAAAAGGCAGAAGGAATACAGACAAAAGAGAATCCTTTGTATTTGCCTTGAAGACACCTTTCGGCACCAAACCAGGCAATGGAATACTCTGTACAGCTTGTCCTTTCAAGTCATAAGCCAGTAAAGATTTTGCATTCCACGGAAGCAAGTATATGCGTCCACCTGTTTCATCTATCTGAGCATCATAAATCAGCTGATACTCACCGGGACCTTGGCCGAAAGATCCCACATTAGCAAGAAATTTCCCTGATTTATCAAAAAGCTTAAAAGGAGTCTGATCCTTACCCCACACTAATATATAATTGTCGGAAACAATCACATTTCGTACAGGCACCAATGCTTCATCCCGATTGTCCAACTTCACAATCTGCAATTCATCTGCAAAATAACTCAACGGAAGTACCACAGTATCTTTCAATGCCGACAGATTACAAACCCATATGGAATCTCCATTTATAACCTCCACCGAACCAGCTATCGGCTGTGTATCCAATGCTGAGTTTTTTCTGACTTTGACCTCCATTTGAACAGGAACTCAATCCCCCAATAAACATCAGGCTTGCCAGCCATCCAGCACTTTTCCATTGCTTGTTTTTCATATTCTTATTTTTTATGTGAAACAATGAGACAAAGATAGCTGCGTTGGGGAGGAGAAGCAAATTATCTTATAGACAAAACTGACAGATTACTGAATAGATAAAGCATTGATTTTAAAAAGAAATAAATCTTTTACACTTAAAATCAGTATAGACAAAAAGTTCAGAAACGGCGCAAAAAATCATCCAAAGTTTCATTGTTTTCCGTCAGCCCCAACTTATCCCGTCTCATACGTTGTTTCTTACGGCTAATCGAAGTACGACTAATACAATAGATATCAGATAAATCCTTGATACTAACATTTATTTTCACCAGGCAACAGAAATACACATCCTTCATACTTAATCCCGGGAACGCTTCTAACAACCTCACAGAAAACCGATCATAACTTCCATCCACCGTTTGACGTATATCTTCCCACTCTTCATCAGATAAGGCTATACGCCTATTTTGACTGTCACTTTCTTCGTCGGAAGCCTCTTCTTCTTTCTCTAAAAGAAGGGATTTTATGAAATGACTTCATTCGCCGGAAAAGTGATTCGCGAAGCATACTCTCTTTTTCACGTAGCATATTCAACTCCTCTGATTGCTGCAATAATTGCTCCGTCTGGCTCAAACGCAGAGATTGCTCACGCCAAAGCTGCTTATACATCTGGCGTTTGCGACGCTGCCAAACAATATAACCTACCGCAAATGCTACTACAAAACAAAGCCCTAAGCTCAAAAGCCAGATTTCACGCCTCTGCTTGTCTATTTTCAACCGGTTCAGTTCATTTTCCAGTTTAGCCTTTTCATATTGTGTCCGATTCTCAAAACTTTCTTCTCTCCTCAGCTCATTCACAAGATGCTCATTGGCAGCAAGTGCCGCATAGAAAGAGCAGCTATCTTTTCCCTGTGAAAAATACAGCATTTTCAATCGTCTGGACGCCTCTGCAGCAACCCATCGATTTAATGATATAGATGCTGTACGGTAATATGTAACAGCCGCATCGTATTCATTGACACCTGCCCAAAGATTTCCTTTTGCCAAATGATAGTAGGGTACAACTGTCCTATCATTCATATTCTTCCGTATTAAGTCCAATACTAACACTCCTTCCCGAAAACGTCCGGCAGTAGCATAAGCTTTAGCCACTTCCTGGCAAATAGAGCTATATTGCCATTCATTTGCCATACGACTGGCTTTCAAAAAATAGGGCATAGCCTCATCTAACATCCCTCTTGACGAATAAATAAAAGCAATGAAACGATTCACCTGCGCTTTATCCCCCTCACGTTTAAAAAAGTTTTCAGCCAATTGCATGTAGAACAATACACTATCCATATTGGCGGAGTTATGAGAGGCAGTTCTTGCTTTATTAAACAAATTCAGGCCAATTGCAAAAAGAATCAGGCACTATCCGTGAAGGAACACTATCCAATGCTTTTCCCCCTCTCCCACAAGAAAGAAGGACAATTAAGATCAAAAGCAGGAGTAGCAGTTTCTTCATAATATGGAGCGATTACTTATTGCGCTTCAGGAATATGCGATCTGAAATAGTAGCAGGCAACTCCTTCTCATAGTGTGTAACCATAATCATCGTTTTATCCTGCCGACGGCAAAAAGCCTCGATTATCTTCTTCACCCGGCGACGGTTATAAGTATCCAGACCATGCAAAGGTTCATCCAATATCAGCAATTCCGGATCTTTTACAAAAGCTCGTGCCAGCAGTGCCAGGCGTTGCTCACCACTGGATAATTGCAAGAAAGGTTTATCTTTAAGGGCAGCAATACCAAAAATATCCATCCACCATTCACAAACAGACATCTGTTCCGCTTTCGGGCGCTTGTATAGTCCGATACTGTCGTGCAGGCCGGAGGCAACTATTTCAATCGCCGGTAGATTCTTCAAATAAGCGCGGTGCATTTCAGGGCTGACATACCCGATGTGCTTTTTTATTTTCCCAAATACTTTCACCTGTTCCCCGTTTTCTCCCGAACAGACTGATGTCACAAGCATATGATTGGGGATTATCGGCGCATACAAGACTCAATAAAGTAGATTTTCCGGCCCCGTTTTCTCCACTCAACGCCCATTTTTGTCCACGCATCACCGTCCAGTCCAGTTCTTTCAAAATGGTGCGGTCGCCATAGCGGATACTGACTTTATTCAGCTTTACCACTTCGTCGGAAACATAATTGGTATTATCATATGGTAAGTCGATAATGCGTTGTTGTAAATCTTCGGGTACAAGTATATCTGCATTCCGGAATATAGTAAGGTACTGATCACGTGACATCATTTGCCCTACTGTACGATTTGCTACCGGCAGCACTTTATTAATATATGAGGGAATATCATCCATCATAGAAAGTATCAGGATAAGTTGCACTGCAGACCGCTTAGCCAATCCCTCCAACAAAGTATTCAGCAACTCACGAGTCTGTGCATCCAATCCGCTGAAGGGATTATCCATAATAAGCACACGAGGAGCAGTAAGCAGTGCCTTCACTAACTGAAATTTGCGCAACTCACCGCTGGAAAGAAGAATCATCGGCTTATCCAGCATAGGCTCAATGCGAAAATAATTCAAAAAGTTCTTTTTTAAGACCTCATCCTTAACCACTCCTAACATATCCTTAACTAATGGCACATCATCATGATCATGAGTATTCCAACGTTGTTGATAATAATAATTAGTATCCGCCGAACCGTATGTATCACGGAAAGCAATATACTTGATATTGTCATAGACTGTTTGTGATGCGGAAGGAGAAAAATCATAAGCAAGTGTCCCTTCCTTCAGCGGATACTTCCCGATAAGCATATCTACCAAAAGACTCTTTCCTGAACCGTTAGGCCCTACAATAGCAATGTGTTCATCTGCAGGAAAAGATACGGAAGCTGGTGCAGCCAATCGCACAAGCGGATTACGGGCCACCCCTCCATTCAAAGATATAGTATATGATTGCATCATTGGAGACATAGATACTTATTCTTACTTATAAATAATAAGTGCAGATTGTGCCGGAACCAACACTTCCGAACCATAAAGTGTACCCAATCCTTTTTCATTTATAAATCCATCCTTGCACACCACCGTGTATTTACCTTCAGGCACAACCAGCTTTGCCGGCTCTTTACGAGAATTCAATGCCACGATAATATCTTCCCAAGCATCACCATTTGCATTTTCCTTCAAGCGATATGCAACCAGATTACCGCCCTCTACCGGAAGGAACTCAAGATGCTTGCGCACCAATTCCGCATCTCCCATGCGGAAAGCCGGATGATTTTTACGCAACTGTATCAAACCTTTATAATAAGCAAATACATCAGCATATTCAGCTTTGCGTCTCCAATCAATCGCATTGATAGAATCAGGACTCTGATAACTGTTATGTACCCCTTTCTTATCACGCATCACTTCTTCGCCCGCATAGATAAACGGTATGCCTTGTGAAGTAAATACAGCCGTCTGTGCCAGTTTATCCAACTTGGCAAGTTCCTGCGGTGTAATGCCTGGAATGCTTGCATTAAGTCTGTCTACCAGACACATATCATCATGACAAGATACATAGCTGATCATTTGCGTCGGCTGTTCAGCCCATGAAGCCTTACTGTAATTCACTGAATCATTGTCCACCTGCGGGTGCTTGATGGCACCTACAATACCAAACTTAATACTCTCCTCCCCACCAGGAAGTCCGGCAAGGAAAGCACCTTTGTGGTTATCATTGAACGGCCCCCGCAGAGCATCACGCATTTCATCGGAGAAAGCGGCAATACCGGGCATCCGATAAGTATTCATCTCTCATTGCCAAAGAGTCTTCCGGCATTTGGGGAGCCTTAGCTGCCCAACCTTCACCATAAATAATGATACTCGGATCAACCGCCGTAGCAGCCTTGCGGATTTCATTCATTGTTGTAATATCATGAATTCCCATCAAGTCGAACCGGAAGCCGTCAACATGATATTCATTAAGCCAATGCAACACAGACTCTACCATATATTTCCGCATCATAGGACGGTTACTCGCCGTTTCATTACCACAGGCAGACCCATCAGCAAAGCTACCGTCCGGCATCTGGCGATAGAAATACCCTGGTACCGTACGTTCAAAATTACTCTCAGCGGTATTAAATGTATGATTATACACTACATCCAGCACTACCCGGATGCCAGCCTTATGTAAAGCCTGCACCATTTGCTTGAATTCCTTAATACGAATAGAAGGATTATAAGGATCGGTAGAATACGAACCGTCAGGTACATTATAGTTCTGTGGGTCATATCCCCAATTATATTTATTTTTCATCCAATTTCGTCTCATCTACCGAAGCGTAGTCATAAGACGGCAGAATGTGAACATGTGTCACACCCAGTTCTTTCAAATGATCGATGCCTGTTGCCAGCTTCTCAGGGCTAAGTGTACCTTCTTCCGTCAGTGCCAGGAACTTACCTTTATGCTGAATACCCGACGAAGGATCGATAGAGAAGTCACGGTGATGCATTTCATAAATAACAGCATCGGCCGGAGAAGCCAAAGCAGGTCGCTTATCTTGTGCCCAACCTTCAGGATCAGTAGCTTTCATATCAATGATAGCAGCACGTTTTCCATTCACCCCTACCGCTTTCGCATTGATGCCCGGAGTATCTCCCAGCCATTTATCCTTGATCTTCACATTAAATGTATAAAATTTCCCTATCAGGTCTTTTTTTTCCACCTTTGCCGTCCAGGTTCCTTCCTTATCAGATACCATAGAAACAGTCTCATAAGCATGGCCGCCATCACCCGCATCAAACAGCATGAGGCGTACTTCATCGGCAGTCGGCGCCCACAATGTAAAATTCGTAACTTCGGGAGTATACTCCATTTCCGTCAGGCTGCCCGAACGAACGGGATACAACTCATAAGACGCGTACTCATTCTTCGTTGGAGCACAGCTGGCAACTGTCGCTGTGGCTACTCCAATCAAGGCAAGTTCATTCAGTTTCATGGTGGTTATTTTAAGTTTTAGTATTAATATCAGATCTTATTTCTTCACTTTATCCGGGTTTTTGGCTATAAAGTCTTTCCATCCGTGATACCCTTTCTCTACTGTGGGACGCCCCATTTGCAAAAAATGGCAATAAGCAGCAGCCAGCCCGTCCGTAGCATCCATAAATGTAGGCATATCTTCCTTTGCAAAGTGAAGCATACGTTGCAACATATCTGCTACCTGCGCCTTGGAAGCCTGGCCATTTCCAGTAATAGCCATTTTTATCTTAAGAGGGGCATATTCCGTAATAGGGATATCACGGCTGAGGGCAGCAGCCATAGCAACTCCCTGAGCACGCCCCAGCTTCAACATAGATTGTACATTCTTACCGAAAAAGGGAGCTTCAATAGCAAGTTCATCAGGCAAATAACTCTCAATGATGCTCAACACCCGTTCGTGTATATGGCGTAATTTCAAGTAATGGTCACCAAACTTGCGCAGGTCAATAATACCCATAGCAATCATTTCAGGCTTTGTCCCCACCACACGCAGCACTCCATATCCCATAATGGTAGTACCGGGGTCGATACCTAAAATAATCTTTTCTTTAACCGGATGTATCACTCTATTACCTCCATCAATGTAGGAAAGCCAACCACCTTATCCTGGAATATTTTAACCAGCTCATCGTTCAACTTCACCCCTTGCTCCATGTGCCAGCGGTGCAGAATACCAGAGTTTTCCACTTCAAACTGAAGGGAATAGCATGTGCTGCCCTCTTCACGATGGCTCAGTACACGGACAATACGCGGTGTATGCAATGCACCGGTTTTCTCTACTTCGGGTAAATAGAATTCCTTTATCCAAATCAGGAAGTTATCTTCCTGTCCTTCTTCCACTTGATAGGTTGTATTATAGATCAGCATATTTTTTCTTTCACTTTGTTTCGCAAACATAGCAATTATTTCAGAATAATGCATTATATTTGCGCCACCAAAAAGAGAGAAAACTCGCAAACGTTAGCGAAAGACAAGAAAGAGGGGGTTAGCTCATCTGGCTAGAGCGCGACACTGGCAGTGTCGAGGTGAGCGGTTCGAGTCCGATACTCTCCACAAAAATAAAAGCTGCATTCAAGACCGAATGCAGCTTTTATTTTTATATCACTGTTTCACTGTAGTTTAAACGTCACAGGTACTGTAAACTTACAGCGTACAGGCACACCACGTTGTTTACCAGGTATCCATTTCGGCATAGTAGAAATTACGCGGACAGCTTCTTTGTCCAAATAAGGATCGACACCTCTTATCACTTTCACATCTACAATACTGCCGTCTTTTATTAACAACGAACTGCACCGTTACACGCCCCTGAGTTCCATTCTCTTGTGGAATAGTAGGATATTTGATATTCTTGCCCAAGTACTGTAAAAGACCGGCTGTGCCCCCATTAGGAAATTGCGGGTTTTCTTCCACAACCACAAAAATATCATCTTCCACCACCACTTCTTCATCCACCGTAACCGGTATGTGCTTAATCACTACATCTTCACCTGTTTCCTCCAAAGAGGCAAAATTTGTTTCTTCCGCAGTAGCGTCATCATCTATTATCGTCAAAACATCATTAATAGGAGTTACCTGAGGTGGTGGCGGAGGAGTTAGTTCAGGCTGCCTTGTAAGAGGGATCTCCATGTCCTGTTCAAATACATTCTCGTTGATACGACCACTCGTATCAATCTTAATATCACGCGTCCATTCAAACGCTACGAACATGAAGGCAAGTACAGTTACATAACCGACAAGCAGCCACGTGGGCCTCTTGCTTTCCGTTTTTTGCTTTGGGTGTTTTTTTGGTTTCCATAGTTTACAAATTAGTTACCGCATAATGTTTATTTGTTTAAATTGAACATTATACAGATGTTGTTAGTAATACGAAAACACTTGTGGCCACTATTTTCAGTATTAAAGGTAGTTGAATAACTGTTAAGTTGTTATCGGAGAGATTCATAAATATGCTTTTTTAATATCTGTTTGACAAAATTGCTTAGCAAAAAGATTATTTACGGCAGAATGCTTAAGAATAGTAAAAAAACAGTTACCTTTGCCGGACTAATTAATTCTAAAGATGAAACAAACAAAATCAGGGAAAAGTGAAATCATACTGAATACACTAAGCCCTTATGATTCCAAGGTGCAACGCTATCTTTCTCTCTCTAAGGAAATCGAGCAATTGATGAACAATGCGGAAGATGAAAACGACCCATGTGTTCCTGTTGAGCGCATGGCAGAATTCTTTGTTTTGCAAGAAGAACTTTATCAGGAAGCACTAAAGACAGCATAAAGAAGAGGCAAACTAACCTCCGCCACCGTCAGTATAACGAAGCATATAAAAAAAGCCGGAAAATACCTGAGACATACCAACTCCGTGTCAAGTCCATACCAACTCCATACCTTCTCCTTGTTCTTAGACACGGACTATGTACGGAGTAGACAGGGAATAGGTAAGAGTCAAGCATGCAAAACCTCCGGGAATAAATTCATTTCCATATCACATATAGGCTTTTTCCTTGTATCCGATTAATTTTATAAAAAAAGATTGCAACCGGAATCATGATAAAGTTGTATCTTTGCACCGTTTTATGTATTTCGGAAATAAATAATAACGACGATATGATAGATAAAATCAACCAGCTTCTGCAAGAAGTGGAAGCACTGAAAGCTGCCAATGCCGAGGAACTGGAAGCGCTCCGCATCAAATTCCTTAGTAAAAAAGGTGCAATCAATGACTTGATGGCGGATTTCCGTAACGTGGCTGCCGAACAGAAGAAAGAAGTCGGCATGAGACTGAATGAACTGAAGAACAAGGCACAGGAAAAAATTACTGCCTTGAAAGAACAGTTCGAAAGTCAGGATACGGGCTGTGATGATATTGACCTTACACGTTCCGCTTATCCGGTAGAATTGGGTACGCGCCACCCGCTCACCATCGTAAAGAACGAAATCATCGATATATTTGCCCGTTTGGGATTCAGCATTGCCGAAGGTCCGGAAATCGAGGATGACTGGCATGTATTCTCTTCATTGAATTTCGCAGAAGACCACCCTGCACGCGACATGCAGGATACTTTCTTCATCGAAACTCATCCTGATATTGTATTGCGTACACACACCTCATCCGTGCAAACCCGCGTAATGGAAGTTTCACAACCCCCTATCCGTATCATTTGTCCGGGACGTGTATATCGCAATGAAGCGATCACCTACCGTGCACACTGTTTCTTCCATCAGGTTGAGGCTTTGTATGTAGACAAAGATGTATCTTTCACCGACCTGAAACAGGTTTTGTTACTCTTTGCCAAAGAGATGTTTGGTGAAGATACTAAAATCCGTTTGCGTCCGTCTTATTTCCCGTTCACGGAACCCAGTGCGGAAATGGATATCAGCTGTAATATTTGCGGTGGAAAAGGTTGTCCGTTCTGCAAGCATACCGGCTGGGTTGAAATCCTCGGTTGCGGTATGGTAGATCCGAATGTATTGGAAAGCAACGGAATCGATAGTAAAGTATATAGCGGATATGCCCTCGGTATGGGTATTGAGCGTATTACAAACCTGAAATACCAGGTAAAGGATCTTCGTATGTTCTCTGAAAACGACACGAGATTCCTGAAGGAATTCGAAGCCGCTTATTAACAACCAACATATACCGGGCGAATGATTATCCGCTCCTACAATGATATACCATTCCGGATATCACAAAACAAGTAGGCGATACATAATCATTCGCCCGGATATATTTTCTTAGTTCTTACTCAAGCTGCCCATTATGAAAGATAGACTTGTCACTCCCAGCTATTGTTTTATTCTTGCAGCCAACTTCCTGCTGTACTTCGGCTTTTGGTTGCTGATACCGGTACTTCCATTCTACCTGTCTGAAGTATTCAGTGCCGGAAATTCAACAATCGGCATTATTCTTTCTTGTTATACAGTAGCAGCTTTATGTATCCGCCCCTTTTCCGGTTACTTTTTGGACAGCTTTGCACGTAAGCCTCTGTATCTGATGGCATATTTTATCTTTATGACAATGTTTGCCGGATATATCATTGCCGGTTCGCTTACGTTATTCATCCTGTTCCGTATCATACAGGGCGTATCGTTCGGAATGGTGACCGTAGGCGGTAATACAGTGGTCATCGACATCATGCCTTCTTCACGACGCGGAGAAGGATTAGGATACTATGGACTTTCGAATAATATTGCGATGGCGGTAGGTCCGATGTCCGGATTGTTCCTGCATGATGCAGGAATGAGTTTCACAACTATATTCTGTTTGCTCACTGGGCTCATGTATAGCAGGCTTCGTTTGTGCCTCTCTTGTCAAAAAAAACACCCTATAAACCGCCTGTGAAGAGAGAACCGATTTCCCTTGACCGCTTTATATTATTGAAAGGTATTCCGGCAGGCATCAGTTTGTTGCTGCTTTCGATTCCATACGGAATGACAACAAACTATGTGGCTATGTACGCCAAGCAGATCGGCATCAATGCCACTACAGGCTTCTTCTTCACTTTCATGGCAATAGGTATGGCTATATCGCGCATCTTCTCCGGAAAGATAGTGGACAGGGGTAAGATAACACAGGTCATTTCAGCCGGACTGTATCTCGTAGTATTCAGTTTCTTCCTCCTTTCAGCGTGTGTGTATCTTATCAACTGGAACGACATGCTATGTACTGTTGTTTTCTTTGCCGTAGCCCTGTTGCTGGGAGTAGGTTTTGGTATTATGTTTCCGGCTTACAATACCCTTTTTATCAACCTCGCACCCAATAGCCAACGTGGTACTGCCACTTCTACCTATCTGACATCCTGGGATGTAGGCATCGGTATCGGTATGTTGACAGGAGGCTATATTGCAGAAGTCAGCACCTTTGATAAAGCCTATTTATTCGGAGCCTGCCTTACCATTGTTTCCATGCTCTACTTCAATGGGAAAGTGGCTCCTCATTACCATAAAAATAAATTGCGATGAGAAAAAAAGAACGTTACGAAAAAAAAAATTCTTGCCTGGTTTCGGGAGAATCGTCCTGTAGCCGAAACGGAACTGCATTATGAAACTCCGTTCCAACTGCTGATAGCAGTCATCCTCTCCGCCCAATGTACAGACAAGCGGGTGAATATGATTGTTCCACCGTTGTATCGCGATTTCCCTACCCCGGAAGTTCTTGCTGCCAGTACACCGGAAGTGATATACGAATATATCCGTAGCGTATCTTATCCCAATAACAAGGCAAAACATCGGTAGGCATGGCACAAATGTTGGTGAAAGACTTCAAGCCAGCGAAGTGCCCGGCACACTGGAAGAACTCATAAAACTTCCCGGTGTAGGACGTAAGACGGCAAACGTCATCCAATCCGTTGTATTCAACAAAGCGGCAATGGCAGTAGACACTCATGTGTTCCGTGTAAGTCACCGCCTCGGACTGGTTTCGGATGCATGTACCACACCGTTCAGTGTAGAGAAAGAACTGGTAAAAAATATCCCGGAAGCGGATATCCCCATTGCACATCACTGGCTTATCTTACATGGAAGATACGTCTGCCAGGCACGTACACCGCAATGTGATAAGTGCGGTTTGCAATTGATGTGCAAATATTATTGCGAGAAGTATAAAGTTAGCAAAGAGAAGCCGAAAGATAAAGAATAAATGACGGTTTCATAGCAAAAGAAAAAGAAATAAATGCTAACTTTGCGCTCACGAAAACGAATTAATAACACTTTTAAATAAAATAGAGTATTATGACAATTGATCAATTCAACTTTGCCGGTAAAAAGGCATTCGTTCGTGTAGACTTCAATGTGCCTCTGGACGAAAACTTCAACATTACAGATGATAACCGTATGCGTGCTGCTCTTCCTACGTTAAAGAAAATTCTGGCTGACGGTGGTAGTATAATTATTGGTTCTCACCTCGGTCGTCCGAAAGGTCCGGCTGACAAATTCTCATTGAAACACATTCTGAACCATCTTTCAGAGTTGTTGGGTGTTGACGTACAATTCGCTAACGACTGTATGGGCGAAGAAGCTGCTGTTAAGGCTGCTGCTCTGCAACCGGGTGAAGTATTGTTGCTCGAGAACCTTCGTTTCTACGCTGAAGAAGAAGGCAAACCCCGTGGTTTGGCTGAAGACGCTACAGATGAAGAAAAAGCTGCTGCTAAGAAAGCCGTTAAAGAAAGCCAGAAAGAATTTACCAAGAAATTGGCTTCTTACGCTGACTGCTATGTAAACGACGCTTTCGGTACAGCTCACCGTGCACACGCTTCTACAGCTTTGATCGCTAAATATTTCGACAAAGACAGCAAAATGTTCGGTTACCTGATGGAGAAAGAAGTGAAGGCTGTTGATAAAGTATTGAATGACATCAAACGTCCGTTCACTGCTATCATGGGTGGTTCTAAGGTTTCTTCTAAAATTGAAATCATCGAAAACCTGCTGAGTAAGGTTGATAACCTGATCATCGCCGGTGGTATGACTTATACTTTCACCAAGGCTATGGGTGGAAAGATCGGTATTTCCATTTGCGAAGATGACAAACTGGATCTGGCCCTTGAACTGATAGAAAAGGCTAAAGCAAAAAGGTGTAAACTTGGTATTGGCTGTTGACGCAAAGATCGCTGACGCTTTCTCTAACGATGCTAACACTAAGTTCTGTCCGGTTGACCAAATTCCTGATGGTTGGGAAGGTCTGGATATCGGTCCTGAAACTGAGAAAATCTTCACAGATGTTATCAAAAACTCTAAGACTATCTTGTGGAATGGTCCGACAGGTGTATTCGAATTCGAAAACTTCACTCATGGCTCACGTGCAGTAGGCGAGGCTATCGTAGAGGCTACTAAGAACGGTGCATTCTCACTTGTAGGTGGTGGTGACTCTGTAGCTTGCGTTAACAAGTTTGGCTTGGCAAGCGGTGTTTCTTATGTTTCAACAGGTGGTGGTGCATTGCTTGAAGCAATCGAAGGAAAAGTTCTTCCGGGTATCGCTGCTATCAACGAATAAGAATAAACATTATCATACCCAAAGGCAGCTCTTTGAAAAGAAGGGTTGCCTTTTTTAATCTTATATTTTTATAGTAAACGATCATTTATCTTTCCTAACACATTTATCATAGAAATGAAACGAACTTTGTTATCCTTTGCTTTCCTACTTTCCGCACTGATAGCAACAGCACAAGATGCATGTTTGAACGACGTAGTAAATACGCTCAAAGATCGTATCAGCCTCTCCGGTTATGCACAGGTGGGTTATACTTACGATGATGCTGATGGCAGCAGTAATACGTTCGACATCAAGCGGGTTATCTTCATGGCACAAGGTAAAATTACCGACCGTTGGTTGTGCTACTTCATGTACAGCTTTGCCAATACTGGAAAAATCCTTGAAGCATATACCGAATATAAATTCCTCCCGCAACTGACTGCCCGGATCGGACAATTCAAAACCATGTATACCATTGAAAACCCAATGTCTCCCTTGCTATGTGGAACTGATTAATTGCTACTCGCAATCTGTCAATTATCTGGCTGGTATCAATGGCAGTGATCCTTTGTATGGTTCCAGTAGCGGACGTGATATGGGACTCCTGATCTATGGTGATCTGTTTGGAAAACTGGTGAACTATAATCTTGCGGTAATGAATGGGCAAGGTATCAACCTGAAAGATAAAAACAACCAGAAGGATATTGTAGGCAGCCTGATGGTTCATCCACTCGACTGGCTGTCTGTAGGCGGTTCTTTTGTAAAAGGGAAAGGATGTGCTGTGGCCGTATCCCCAGCCTCAATCCCGATATACAGGTAGGCGAAAACTATACCCGTAACCGTTGGTCGGCAGGTGCAGTCATTAAAACTAAACCGGTGGATGTACGCACGGAATACTTGGCCGGAAAAGATGGACGTATCAAAAGTGACGGTTATTATGTAACAGCATCTGCACATGTATTCCCGAAAGTAGATGTAATAGCATCTTATGATTATCTTAATAAGAGTAAAGTACTCGATGATAAGCAAAAGTAATTATGTAGTAGGTTTACAATATTGGTTCTATCCTAAATGCAGGGTACAGGCACAGTATACATACTGCAACCGCAATATCGGAGATAATAGTAACCTACTGCAAGCGCAATTGCAGGTGCGTTTCTAAAGAAAAAAACCTTATATACCATGGACTACACCGAAATTCTGAAAGAAATATACGAGGAGATACAGCCATACGCCCAAATGGGTAAACCGGCAAGCTATATTCCTGAATTGCTGAAAGTCAACCCTGATCGCTATGGTATTTGCCTGCGTACTATTGAAGGAAAAGAATATGCCCAGGGGAGACAGTGACGAGCGTTTTGCCATACAAAGTATTTTCGAAAGTATTCTCTCTTGCGATAAGTTTCAGCCGGATGGGCAATGAACTCTGGAAACGTATAGGTGTAGAACCATCCGGTAATGCATTTAACTCCATTTTCCAGCTGGAAATGGAGAAAGGGATTCCCCCGCAATCCTCTCATCAATGCGGGAGCATTAGTAATGGCAGACATCCTGCTTTCAGTACTCGATGATCCGGAAAAGGATTATCTCGCTTTCGTACGAAAACTCTGCGGCAACAACCAGATTCAATATAATGAAGGTATGGCAACTTCCGAACGTGAATATGGCTATCTGAATGCAGCCATTACCAATATGCTGAAATATCATGGAAATATAGAAAACGATATTGAGCGGGTACTTCACTTTTATTTCCTTCAATGTTCCATAGGTATGAGTTGCCGGGAACTGGCACGTTCTTTCCTCCCCTTTGCCGATCACACAAGACCGTTCAGTTTTGATGGAATCGAACTGACGACTTCGCAGGTGAAGCGTATCAATGCCATTATGCAAACATGCGGTTTCTATGATGAAGCCGGCGAGTTTTCTTATCTGGTAGGATTACCCGGGAAAAGTGGTGTTGGTGGCGGTATTGCAGCTGTCTGCCCACGTAAGTATGCGGTAGCAGTATGGAGTCCGCGACTTAACCCTAAAGGTAACTCTGTAATGGGGATGAAAGCCCTTGAATTACTGACTACCAAAACAGCTATCAGTATTTTCTAAGTCCCCGAACTTTTTGGCATCATTTTTGTACCTTATATTAATAAAGTATTAAAGAAAGGACTGAATATGAATGAACAATCCATCCAAAAACAATATAACCAAATAGTCAATTTATTGGAAGATAAACGGCTGAAAGAAGCTCTTGTTCAACTGGATGCTTTCTTATATAATGGTAACGACTGGAGTCTGCGTAACCGACTGGAACAAATCCAGACTTCCTATCAATATATGTTGCAATATATGAAACTGGGTATGAAAGACCCTGAACGGCAGAAACTGTATCGCCAGCTATTGGCTGATACATGGGAGATTGCCGACCAGACACGTATTGCATTATTAGATGAAATATCCACCCACTATTACCACTCCCTACGCAGGAATCCCAAGCAGCTTCCGAAAGCTTATGGCATTTCTACCCTGCAAAAGATACTGGAAGGCTTTGCAGATGAAATGGCTGTATCACAGTTAGCAAACTACCAGGGCTTGGACGCTATCCTGAGACGACATGAAGAGACACACCAGGTAATGTTTCTTACTACCTGGAGCAACAGCAGTTGGACTTTGGAAGAATTTGCCCAGGCAGAAGATATGCTTCGTTCAGAAACACTACCAACCAACGACTTATGCCTGTTTGTCAGTGCCGTTACGCTCAGCTTAATGGAGTGTTTCGATGAGCGCAAAGTAAACTGGTTGCTCGACGGGCTTCGCCATACCAATCCGCAAATCAATCAGAGAGCATTGGTAGGACTTGTTATTACCTTGCATCTCTATCCTTCACGCATTGCACTTTATCCAGAATTGGAAGCACGTATTTCTCTTTTAAGGGAAGACCCGAACTTCAGCCAACAGGTGAACCGCATTTACATCCAGCTACTTCGTAGCCAGGAAACGGAGAAGATTGACAGAAAGATGCGGGAAGAAATCATTCCCGAAATGATGAAGAACGTGAATATCATGCGCAACATGAAGTTCGGTTTTGAAGAAACAGATGAAAACGACCGCAATCCCGACTGGGAACAAGCTTTCGAGCAATCGGGTTTGGGAGATAAAATACGCGAGATGAACGATCTGCAACTGGAAGGAGCAGATGTCTATATGAGCACATTCGCACAACTCAAAGGGTATCCTTTCTTCCGCGAACCACATAACTGGTTCTACCCTTTCGACCGGATGCATTCCAGCATTATCCACATCAGGTAGGTTTGAACCAGAGCGGTGAGAGTTCTGTCCTTTCTATCATTCTGCAATCCGGATTCTTCTGCAACAGTGATAAGTATTCATTTTGTTTCACCATTGCACAACTCCCACAGGGACAACGTGACATGATGCTAAGTCAGATGACTCCTCAGGATCAAAGCGACTTTATGGAAGAAAAAAGAACAATGCCAGCCTGAAACAATTTGCTGAACGGCCTGATGTTATCAGTAACCAGTACATTCACGATTTATACCGTTTCTTCAAACTTAGCCAACGCAGATTCGAGTTTCATAATATCTTCCAGGGAAGAGATTGCATTGCACCGCAATCCGGTACTGAAAAAGAACTGTTGAGTGCTCCCGAATTATTAGTAGCGGTTGCCGACTTCCACTTCAGCAAGGAGCATCCAGCAGAAGCTTTGGAGCTCTACCGGATATTAATAGATCGAAAACAGGCCAATGCGGACATTTTCCAAAAGACAGGTTTCTGCCTGCCAAAAGGAGAAACGCTATCAGGAAGCTGTGGACGCTTATCAGAAAGCTGATATGCTGAAGCCCGATCACCTGTGGACACTTCGCCACTGGCTACTTGTTACCGCCAGATGAAGAATTTCGATGCAGCTTTGGAATACTATCATCGCGTAGAAACTATTCAACCGGAAAATCGCAATGTATTGTTCTATACCGGTAGTTGCCTGGCAGAACAAAAAAGGTATGACGATGCCCTGCAATATTTCTTCAAGTTAGACTTCCTGGAAAACGACTGTATGAAGGCATGGCGCGGCATTGGCTGGTGTTCATTTGTCAGTGGTAAGCATGAACAGGCTATGAAGTATTACGATAAACTCCTTGCCGCCAAGCCACTTGCTACGGACTATCTCAATGCCGGACACGTGGCCTGGGTACTGGGAAACATAGAAAAAGCAGTCGGACTATATGGCAAGGCCATGGCAGAAAGCGGAAGTAAAGATGCTTTCCTTGAAATATTCGACAGAGACCGGAACAGCCTTCTCAAACAAGGTATTGCAGGAGAAGAGATTCCATTAATGCTGGATATGATTGAGTAAAGACATAAATAAGTAGCTGATGAAGAAATACTGTATCCTGGCTCTATTCTGTTGCCTTAGCTATCTGGCAGCAGCACAAAGTCCTGTAGAGAAAGGACTGGAAAGCATAAACCGGACATCTGCCGAAGCATATATCGGTTTTCTGGCTCATGATGAATTACAAGGGCGGGAAGCCGGATATCATGGTTCAAAGATAGCTGCCCAATATATTGCTTCATTGCTTCAGGCAATGGGAATACAACCGGTGGGAGACAGTTATTTTCAACCTTTTGAAGCATACAGAAGAGAACGCCAGAAAAGGGGAAAGCTAGAGGTACACCCCGATTCAATAACCTTATTCAAAAGAGAAGTACATCAGAAGCTCTCTATGACGAATATACTGGGAATGATCCCCGGTAAAAACACCAGTGAGTATGCTATTGTCGGTGCGCACTTTGATCATTTGGGAATAGATCCTGCTCTTGAAGGTGATCAGATTTATAATGGTGCTGATGATAATGCTTCCGGTGTGTCAGCCGTTCTGCAAATAGCCAGAGCATTCATTACCAGCGGCAAACAACCGGAACGAAATATTATTTTTGCCTTCTGGGATGGTGAGGAGAAAGGATTATTGGGTTCCAGATACTTTGTACAAACCTGTCCGTTCATTTCGCAAATCAAAGGATATCTGAACTTCGACATGATAGGTCGCAATAATAAGCCACAACAACCCATGCATGTAGTTTATTTCTATACGGAGGCCAATCCGACTTTTTGAAAAATGGCTAAAAAGAAGATATAAAGAAATACAACCTCCAACTGGAACCCGACTATCGTCCATGGGATAATCCCATAGGCGGTAGTGATAACGGTCCTTTTGCTAAAGCGGGAGTTCCTATTATCTGGTATCATACAGATGGACACCCGGATTACCATCAACCCTCTGATCATGCAGACAAACTGAAATGGGAGAAGATAGTGGAGATAACCAAAGCATCCTTTCTGAATGCCTGGAATCTGGCGAACGAGAAAGAATATTAAACTATACTTTCAGTAATTCCCTGTACAATTTCTGTACAGGAAGCCCCATGATATTATAGTAACTACCGAGATATTTTCCACTCCGATAAAACCGATCCACTCCTGCACTCCATAGGCACCGGCTTTGTCCATCGGTTGGAAATTATCCACATAGTAGGCTATTTCTTCTTCACTTAAAGTGGCAAAACGCACCTCAGTTTGTGCAGTAAAACTACGCTGCCAGTCGGTAGTAGTTATACATACACCGGTAAAAACTTCATGAGTACGTCCCGACATAGTGCGCAACATCTGCAAAGCATCTTCCCTATCCCGGGGTTTACCCAGCACCTTACCATCCAGCCATACAATTGTATCGGCAGTAATCATCAATTCACCGGGTTGCATCATGGCAACGTAAGCGTCCCCTGCCTTTTCTTTAGCGATATACAAAGGTATATCCGCACCCTCCAAAGTCTCAGGATATGATTCATCCACATCGGGCAAAGTCCGCACTTCATAGTCCACACCTAAACCTGCAAGCAATTCCTTCCTTCGCGGAGAATTACTGGCAAGTATCACCTTATACTTTTTCAAATTGTCCAACACCGCCTCTTCATTTTTTTAATTATTAATTATTAATTTGCTCATCATCCTACCATCCGAATGCTTTATCATCCATCCAAAGTCCCTGAACTTTCAGGACTTGTTCCACGACATCCCGACCACAACCATAGCCACCATTAGCATAAGATATATAGCGGGAAACAGCCTTCACTTCCGCTGATGCATCTTTAGGGCAACATGGCAATCCACATTCACGCATCACCTCAATATCGGGAATATCATCTCCCACATAAAGAATCTCTTCATCTTTAAGACTATGACGATCACGGAAATCATGATAATCATGGATTTTCACAGAAGAAGAGACATATAAATATCCACAGAAGGAATTCCCAAAGCCACGAAACGTTTGCGAACAGCCTCAGATCGCCCACCGGTTATGATGCCCAATAGCAGCCCCTGTTTACCGGCAAGATGCAAAGCATATCCATCCTTAATGTTCACGGTACGCATAGGCTCGCCATCCTGACTCATCGGGATAACGTTAGCACTTAAAACGCCGTCAACATCAAAGACAAGGGCCTTTATCTTCTTTAAATCGTAATTGATAGTACTCACTATATTCGGTTTTTTAGTTGGGTTATTTATCAAAAACAATAATGCTTGTTATGTGGTAAAACAATACTTGTTATGCCTCAAAAACACTGCTTGTTATACACCTGAACATTACTTGTTATGCAAACGATGTATGCTCTCGCTAACCAATCGATATAATTCCTGCATCTCCGGCTCACCCGCAAGCATCTCCAGATGTTTATTGATCACATTCTCATCATAACGTACAGCCGGCCCCGTCTGCGCTTGTTTCGGTTCCAATTCATGCACTTTTTACGGGCTGTCTCATCAATCAAAGGCAACATGGCATTAAACGGAAGATCATACTTTTTCAGCAATTCAGATGCCAAGGCATACATGTGATTCGTAAAATTACAAGTAAACACAGCAGCCAGATGCAGGCTCCTCCGTTGCTCGGAAGTTGCCTCGTATACTTTCTCCGAAAGAACAGAAGCAATTGCTTTTAGCAACTCTGTATCTCCAGACGAATTACTCTCTATAAAAAAAGGTACTACGCGAAAATCAACTTCGCGCTGCTTACTGAAAGTCTGCATAGGATAAAACACTCCATAACGTGATGTTTTACCTTCCCAGACATTCATAGGAATACTTCCGGCTGTATGTACCAATAAAGCATCTTCCTTTCCGGCAACAATTTCAGGTAATAATGTCACGAAAGCATCATCCTTTAAAGAGACAATATATAGCCGGGCATCCTTAGATACTTCAGAAAGTTCAGTTGTATATCCAGCCTCCACTGCCTGCGCCAATGCACATGCAGCTTCTTTTTTGTACGGCTATATACCTGTACTATACGAAAGCCATTCTGATATAAAGCCTTGGCCAGATTCGTCGCGAGGTTTCCGGCACCGATAAAGACTATCGGCGTATCTTGTACACTTCTTTTCACCTTGTAGCCAGCCAATATAAAATAATTCCGAGAACTAACAGCGCCACAGGTAACAGATAAGCAGACATCGTACCAAGTAATGCTGTAATCAATCCGAAGTTCAGTATTAACCATAAACCGATCAACACCAGCCCTACAGACTTATCACGCTTGAAGATGAGAAATATCACCGCCGTATAAAGGAGGAAATTGTCCTTATTCATCACCCACGGCAGACCGATACTTGAGAAGTGTATCAATTTGTCCACCAGATAAAGTATACCGAAAACAATCAACGTAACAGCCGTAGCCCTGTAAGTATCGCGGTTATTGTTTGCTTTTGCTGCGCTCACTGTTACTTTCCTCCGTATTTATTGATATGAACTTTTTCCCATTGCAGATGTTCTTCACTGAAAGGCTTACGTTCCATGCCTTTGTGTCCGATAGCAACGACACTGAGTACTTGCAGTTGCAAGGGAATATCAAGCACTTCGCGCACATATTCATCGGAGGGCATACCGGAAGCGGTGAAACGTTCGCGCACCTGCACCCAGCAACTGCCTAAGCCCATATCTTCTGCCTGTAATTGTATAATAATCGAAGCAATGGAAGCATCTTCAATCCACACATCACTCGCTAACGGATCGGCCGTCACCACAATTGCCAACGGTGCATCAGCAATAAATTGCGACGCCTGCGCCTTGCAATGTGATAGTTTTTCAAGCAACTCTTTATCATCCACCATAATAAACTGCCATGCATTTGTCCGCTTGGAAGTGGGTGACATCAGCGCAGCTTTCATCAAAGCAACCACCTCTTCCTGCGTCAACTCTTCATCCGTAAACTTCCGCATGCTGCGGCGAACTTTTAGCAATTCACTGAAATTTTCCATATATCATAATATTATTAAGTTACGAGTTACAAGCTACGAGCTACAAGTAGCTGCGCTATTATACCGAATGGCACTCGTAGCTGGTAGCTTGTAATTTAATTTAGCGCATTGCGCTAAATTACCATTTAAGAACGCAAAGATACAAGATTATTTTCTAAATTTGCAGTCAATGCCTTTGAAACTGACGACATATTACCACGGGAGTGACATCCCGGAACTGCCGGGCAATAATACATTTCACTCCATCGAGTTGTTTCATATCTACGAAGCAACCCCGGGTTATACGCCCCTTCTCATTGTTGCATCAGAGGCAGGGAGGCCCGTTGCCAAGCTATTGGCGGCAATACGAAAGAGTGTTCGTTTGTTTCCACCCTCTATCATCAAGAGATGTGAAATCTATGGCACAGGAGAATATTTCGATGAAACAGTCGATAAAGAATTTGTCTTTGGCGAAATCCTCCAACGGTTAACTGCCGAGGCATTGCGGGAAGCATTTCTTATAGAGTTCCGCAATCTGGAAAATTCACTGTTTGGGTATAAATCTTTTCGTAAGAATCGTTACTTCGCCATCAATTGGCTACGGGTACGCAATTCGCTACATAGCATCGAACATGTAGAAAGCCGTTTCAGCCCCTCACGTATCCGTCAGATAAAAAAAAAGGATTAAAAAATGGTACAGAAGTGCGTGAAGCTCATACTCCTGAGGAAGTACGTGCTTTCTCACAGATGCTACACCATGTTTATTCCTCAAAAAATACGCCGCCACTTCCCCAGCAGAGTCTTCTTCCTACGCATGGAAGAAGAAATGATGAAAGGGGAACAAAGCAAAATATTCATTGTCACTTACAAAGATAAAATCATAGGTGGCAGTGCCTGCATCTATTCCGAAGATAATGCCTATCTTTGGTTCTCCGGTGGCATGCGCAAGACGTATGCGCTCCAATATCCAGGCATACTTGCCGTATGGTATGCTCTGTTCGATGCCAAACAGCGAGGATACCGCCACCTTGAATTTATGGATGTCGGTCTCCCCTTCCGCAAGCATGGTTACCGCGAATTTGTCTTACGCTTCGGCGGTAAGCAAAGCAGTACTCGCCGCTGGTTTCGTTTCCGCTGGGAGTGGCTGAACAAATTGCTGAATAAGATTTACGAATAGAATCATTCCACACTCTGATACGTCAACGGCGGATCAAAGTAACGGGACATACTCTTCATATTTTCTCTGTAAGAAGGCTTTGCAAAATGAGTATTCATGAAATAATCATCTTGCTGTTTCTTCTGTTCCTGCTTGAGTGCATCCCGTTCTGCTACGTAATTGGCTGCCTTTTTACCGGAGGCATCAGAGACATCCACTGTCATACGTGCTCCCTCTGTCCTGATACTTACCGAGTGATCTGTCGGAACCGGAACATCCAATGTCTGATAAGAATCGATATCCAGTTTGAGAGTTACGGGCGTACCGGTCCATTCATAATGGTAAGTTCCGTTAGCATCGTTTTTAGAAATAATCATACGTAATGTACCATCTCCTATATTTACCCGACTATCCACTGCCTTCAATTCAGAAGGAAGCTGCGGAGCAATGGTTATGGAATGATTGAGCATATCAGGACGGATTCCCAGGAAGTATTGATTCCATACACGGATATGCTCGCTATTACTCCACGCTTGCAGGAAAGTTCCACTTCGACGTACCCACGTCTGCCCGGCACGTGGCCATGCATCCGCATTCTCTGATAAACTGCCGACAGCACCTTCGGCAAGTGCCTGACGGTTCATATTCTTGAACAAAGTATACGCAATGTCAGCTTGTCCGTTTTCTATCATCCGCTGCATGGCCATACCATTATTCCAAAGCCATATCGTGCCATTATGATAAGCATCATCTTTATGATAACGATACCATTGCTCATGGTAAGGATGGAACTGTTCGTCATACTGGTCGAGTGAAGATACTCCCCACGGATATACCAAGCGTTCCCAGACATCTCTTGTCTCATGCATCTTCAAGTCAGGATCAGAAACCAGATCCAACGCATAGATAGCATTGGGACGGAATTGCGCATCCCCACTTCCATCTGTATTCAGATGATCATAGATTGACCGGGCGGCTGTGTCTACAAAATCCTGTTCAAAATTTGAGCGGAGACGCTCCGCGGCAAGATTCCAACGCTGGGCATCTTCCTCACGGTTCATGTAGCGGGCAAGATCCGAAGCATTCGTCAATTGCGTATACCACAATGCCTGTACATCCACAGCACGATTGCCACGTGGTGAACAGGGATACTTGCTTTGACGTTTGGCATCCATCCAGGTATCTGCGTCCGCATGGGTGAGATATCCTTTTTCGTCCGTATACAGGCGAAGAGAAGCATCCGTAGCAATCTTCACTGAAAGATAAATTTCTTTCACGAAGGCGGTGTCACCCGTATATTTCAGATAATCGTGCACCTGCATAACGAAACGAGGGGTTCCGTCAGTGGTATTATAAAGAATACCTTCCAGATTCAGACGGTTAGGTACACGTCCGTAAGTAGGAGATGTGGAAATGGTATCCTGATAACGTGCAAATGACGCAAGAATATCACGTGCCGTATCAAACTGCCCTGTACAAAGCACTGCACCCGGCATAGAAATAAACATATCCCGCCCCCAGAAGTCCGTGAACCAAGGTAAACCGGCATACATACCATAACCACCGTGCTGATGAGTGATCAACTGATCATTGGTAAGCATAATCCAGGCAAGGGCATGATCCAAAGAATCCAGATTGGTCTTTAAAGGATTATGGTCCAGTAAGGATTGAATACGCTGACTACGTGCAGACAACCACTTCTCTCCTTCTTTACGGAAACCGGCTATTGCTTGCCAGCTATCTTCTTCCGTACCAAAAGCAATCAGGAAACCATCAGCAGCAACCGGAACAGTTATCAGATTATCTGCAAATTCAATTCCTGCCTCCGCTACGGATGCTATACGTATTACATTTTCCGGTGACTCTTTCGTTGTATAGAGTACAGAATTTCCATCCTTCCGTGCATCCACCACATTTCCCCCCATCAGCATGAATGAGATCTGCTTCCCTTGTACACTATCCATACGAACACACAGCAGCTTCGGTTCATCCACCAGACAGAATGTCTCCACAGCTTCTTCATAACTGCGAACCAATTTGTCAGGATACACCGACGTACGGGCATTTTCCCGAAGCAATCTTTCTCCATCCACATACAAACGGTAATCGGCAAAGATACGTTTGGCATAAATATTCCAGCCAGCAAACCAATCTCCCCAATCATCCGTAGAGGTCATTCCATAATAGAAACCTCCGTTTTTGTCTGTATAAGAATATTCACGCGACTGGCCGCTAGGTATGGCAATGCCTAATTCGTGCGTACTTAACGGAGACAACTCTTTTTACATTTTCACTACAAGCCATCACTAAAAAAGTAGCTGCGAGTAATATACCCATTCGCAGCTTTCTTCAAAAAAAGCATAAATTCACTTTGTTGTTGATCATATTTACAGCAACTAACCTATTTTATCGTACCTAATCTATTTCATTATTTTGCAAACCTGCACTCTGCCATCTTCCATATAAACCCGTGCCATATAATAACCAACAGGCAAAGCAGACAAACCGACAGAAGTACATTTTTCCTGTGTCATCACCAGCATTCCATTCACAGAATATACTTCTATGCGTTTAGCTTCTCCGGCAGGCAGCACTAAAGTATCTATACCTCTATTGTAATATATTAAAGGTTTTTTCGGCATCAGGAGCAGTGGTCTCAATACCTGTCAGAGTTGGTTTAAAAGTTAGTAAAGAGACGGAATTCATGAGCAGGAACAACAATAGTCTGTGTGGTACCTGACACACTCAATGGCTCATTATCCTTCAGGATTTCATACCATGTACCTGTTTCCGGGAAAGTTACAGGAAGGTTCTTATCTGCCAAAGTAAAGTTTCCAACCACTACAAGAGACTTGCCATCGGTAGAAGTAGCTGACAAGGTACGTCCATTGTCCCAGTTTGCAGTACCTACTTTCCAGCTAAATGTAGTATTCGAAGCAAATAGTTCAGGATATGAATGACGAAAATCTAAAAGGCAGCATACGTTTCATACAATCCTTTTCGGTCAGCATCTTCAAAATAGTCCCAACGTATAGGTTTAGGATCCGTACGATAGCCACCCTGATCGTCATATTTAGAACCATCACTATTGTTATTTATAGAGAAATCATATCCTAACTCACCAAATTGCCAGATCATCTTTGGGCCGGTACGGTAAGGAAGAAGGCGGCATTAGTGGCTAAACGTTTGGTGCGGGTAGAGAGATTAATATTACTTCCTGTTGCAGGGCTCATTCCAGTATTTGTACTCGTAGTTGATGCTATTACTCCGGTATTTCCCCATTTCCAGGGCTTTAAATCCTGTACGTTCTTCATCATGACTCTCCATATACCCCACTAAACTACCAGCAGGCATACTTGTTCCCGCATATAAACCACTGAAATCATTTTCCGTAGTCCATCCCATTGCTGTCTGGCAATATGAATGATTCATATTGCGCCATAATAAAATACCAGCTTCCGCTAATTGTTTCTCTTCACTATTAGCTGCTAAATGTTCAAAAATAACGTAAGCGCCCGGTTGCCGCTTTTTGTACGGCAGCCGCCATACGTTTCAAGTTGGCGATACGTGCATTATCCGGTCCGTTTGCCCAATCATTTGTTCCATAAGGAGTATTAGAGAACCCTTTTGTAAAATCATAACGGAAACCATCAATTTTATATTCCGACATCCAAAAGCCGGCTACGCTATCTACCAAAGCACGGGTATATTCACTCTCGTGATTAAAATCACGTCCCCACGAAAGACTTGGGTTCTTTATATTTGAATCTTGATTATACCACGGATTATCAGCAGAGGGTCTTCCATCCGCATCCTTATACAAAAGATAGAAGAAAAGGAGACTGACCAAAGCTATGATTCAGCACAAGATCGATAATAACAGCCATCCCTTGACTGTGACATTCATCCACAAAAGCTCTTAAATCATTCTTTTTGTACCATAATACTTATCTACGGCAAAATAGAATGAAGGATTATACCCCCAGCTCGTGTTTCCTTCAAATTCATTAACGGGCATTAGTTCTATTGCATTTACCCCCAGATTCTTCAAGTATTCCAGTTTTTCTTTTGCAGCATTAAAAGTATGTTCCTCAGTAAAATCACGAATCAGCATTTCATAAATAACCAATTGCTCAGAAGCCGGACGTTCGAAGTTTTTCACTTTCCAATTATATGCAGTCTGGCCAGTCTGTAGAACCGAAACAATGCCTTCTGCCTTTCCGGTCGGATAAGGTTTCAGATTCGGATATGTCGTACTTTCAATATACTGGTCATTCCAAGGATCCAAAACTTTATCTGTATATGGGTCTGCCACATAAACAGAACCATCTACCAAATATTGGAAAGCATATTCTTCTCCTTTATTCAGTCCTGAAAGAGTTACCCAGAAATATTCACCGTCTTGTTTCAGTTGATAGTCCGCTTTGGGCGTCCAATCATTAAAGTCACCTACCACATACACATACTTTTTACCCGGAGCCTGCAACACCAAAGTTACTTCCGTATCACTGACATAGTTAATACCGGGACGTACTCCCTTAGGCATCGTTTCCGAAGTACTTGTTCCATTCAGTACTGTTACTTCCTGTGTAGCGGATTCTGTTTTACCATTAGCAGTAGCCTCTACTTTCAACGTATAGCTTCCGGCTGTTGAGAATGTATAAGGTTGGGAAATAGTAGTAGTATTAGTTGCAGTAGCTATTTCGTCCGCATTTACATAAAGTTTCAAATCGGAAGCCGCAGAGGCAGAAGCTTCAATTGTAAAGGGCGTACCGATAAGGATATTTTCTTTTTCAGCATGTTTGTCGAAGCGAACGGTTAAGCCAGCGGCATGTGTATATCAACGTAGATATTTTTTCCGCCCGTTTCTTTTCCTTCTTTCGATTTATCTGCACTACGAAATACGAAAGCTAATTGTTTTACATTTTCCCCCTGCTCAACACTATAATATTCACGCATATTAGGAGTTATTTTAAGTTGCCACTTATCATTTCCTAAAGAAGTCATTTTATCTTTCACAGAGTTATCTACCCATGTTGCGGCCTGCTTCCAATCATCACCATCTTTGCTTTTATCCGTTATCACTCCTGTATGTGCATACACATCACCGGTAAAACCTTTCAGCCCAGCCGTACCTTTCGTTGCATCAAAAATAATGGTGACTTCATCATTCTCCGTCGGGAAAGCCGGAGTAGTGGTTACTATTTGCGCTTGCATGGCAACCACTGCCAGCAAACAAATAAATAAGGAGTAAAGTCTTCTCATTCGGTATCAATTTATTGGTTAATGGTTCAAAAAGTACACCAGTTATCCCGGATTATCAAGCACTTGAGACCAGAAGCAGGAAAAGAAGTAGTGCAAACGGTTGCATGAATCAAAGCATATATTCCCGATCAATTGGTTTCTATCGGCAAAGATATAACGGACCGGAAATCAACTTATGGGATTTGGTGTGTTTCACCGGACTTATTGGAAAAATATTTTTTCCCAGTTGGAGAAATATTTTTTCCCAAGTGGGAAAAAAAAACAGAGCTCTGCAAAACTTGCAAATTTGCAAGTTGTTACGGCAACAGCTCCCAAAGTTCTCTGTTTTTAGTTCTATTCATTCATATAATAATTGAATGTTTAGCTAACTATTGCTTTATAAATATATAGGAATAACTCACTGCATCCCATTAGAACTGCAGACGAGCCAAGAAAAACACATTTGTTTTTTATAATGTATGAAGATAAGCGAAGCCCTCTTCCCCATATTAGAAAAATGAGGAAGAGGGCTTGGTTTAAATTCTAAAATTGGATCACTTAAAAACTCCTGTACCGTCAGTGAAATTCAAATAGGCTTTCTGGCCTTCTGAAACACTTACCCGTTCTTGATCGCCACCATTGCCACGATAAACAATCTTTCCATCAAGAACAATAAATTCCACCTTCCACCAATCGTAGCCACCAAAATTGACGCACATACGCACTTCTTTACTTGCCACGAATGCAGGAGACACAAATTCCCCATCTTTTGTTTCCGGAATAACAAATTTTCCTGTTTCATCAATGCTCCATCCTCCGGGAGCCGTATCACCCGATCAAGTAAACGTTCGGAGCCAACACATTAACTATGCGTTCTACACCATTAACAACATGAAGCAGATACCAACCGGCATTCTTGGTTTCCAAATTATTATCAGTATCAGCGGCCAAACCTGCACCGGCTTCATCATTCACCGTTGCCTGACCACCGAAATCATTTCCCCAATCGGCCTGCGGAGCGAACTTAATCTTTTCGCCAACACTCAAATATACAATCGTCCAATAATCAGTGCCTGTACCATTTACTGGAGTAAGTTGTTTCCATACACCACCCCAAGAGTACTCACTACCCGTCATATAAAGTTCCGTAGGAGCTTCCGTGATTTCATAAGTATAATCCATCATATTAATGATCATATTATACTTACCGGCTTTCGCAATCTTACCTGCACCGGCACCCTCATTCACGAGTTGACCGCTCATAGCATCATCTCCATCAACTTTAGGGCCTACAACTCCAGGATTTGCCCAGAAGTCACCTGCGTCAATATTCTTTTGAGGAATAATTTTCCAATATTGATCATCAGCTGTTGTAGTTATGGAGATGGTAAACACTGGATCATCATAAACATTCACATCACTATGGGCGAATTTTATCATACTCGCCTCATCCCATCCAACCATATCACCAACAAGATAATACGATTCTGAGATATCAGGCTTAATAAGTGTTACTTGCACTTCTACCTGATTGAACTTACACAAAAAGCTTGTTCAGCTTGTTTTATGTATGCCATTACAGTTACAGTGCCAATTTACGTGCAATCGGATTCTTGCCATAATAGCTTTCCACTGCACTCACGACTTCTTTAGTAGATACATTTCCTGAAGCATCAGCTGCCAAGATAGTTTTTCCCTGTGCGACTCCATTCTCATCTATTTTGCTCAGTACAGCTTCATAAGCAGTAACTTCCATACCTTCCGGAGCATCTACCGACGCTGTAAAAAGCTGAATAGTTTCAGTGGTAACATTCTCCATTTCAATGGCCGCAGCAGGCGTAATATTCACGCTTATATTTTTAGCTTCCTCCGCATCAAAACCTTGAGGAGCTGCCCAGTCATCATAATCACCCTTACAACCGCTAAAAAACGCGGTTGTAAGAACTATACTATATATGAATGATTTTCTCATACTAATCAAATTATTTATTTATTCATTATTATTTATTGTAAAAATGATAGTAACCGGTAATATCATTAAAGATGACTCGATAATCGCCAGCCTCTACAGGAATATTAGCACCGCCGCCAACACCCCAACCAAACGGGAACTTATCACCGCCCCAATTAGGATTCCAGCTGCTATCAACGAGGAACTTCATTCCTGTATTTTCAGTTATACTCATATCATACATCCATACATGTGGACGGGCGCCTGCATAAGTATCTACCGGAGACATGTGCACAGCTCCATCCCCCCAATTCGTAAAGTCACCTGCAATCATCATCTGCTGGTACTCTGCCGGGTCCTTATCAAGAGCAGTAAATGTCAAAGTGTTTGTATAACAATCAAGATCTATTCGATAGTAGCCTGCCGAAGGAACTTTAAAATCCGCACCTTCACCAGTATCATCTTTCAGACGAGGCTGATTAATATCACCATCAACAGCCCCCATTGATCGGCCCACTCACCAGGAACACGAACAATCTTGAATCCAAGTTCAGGCGTGAAATAACCTGTAAAAGTAAGCGGTCCTTTACCCGTTGCCTCATCAAACTTACCACCTTCTACTGGAGACATCGGATAAACAGAAACACCGATTTCCGAACCCCATGCACCATCTCCTACACAAGCACCGATAAGATACCACAATTCAGTATCCGCAGCAACCAATGCCTGGAAGAAAGGTTTAACTTTCATTGTTATACTATTTGAATAAGTATTTTGGCCTGAATTCAGAACACCATTAAGACGTACATATACATCCAAATTATCCGGTATTTGCTCTTCTGCCGTATATCCACCTATCTTCATAATGGCTCTATTGAAATCTTTAGCCACAACGTCAAATTTAGCCTTCGTACTATAACTTTCCAATTGTACAAATTTGGGATTGCCTACTATTTCACCGTTCTCATCAAGCACATTTTCCCATTCATCAGTTAATGAAAGTTGAGGATAATAGCTTACAGCAGCTGTATAACCAAAATCCGGTTGTTTACATGACAGTTCAATCCCCTCACAATTAGCTAAATCATACACATTACCAGCTAATGCAGGTGTATTCAGCACAAAACTATCAGGTAACCGTCAAGGTAGGATTGGAGTCTCTGTCATCTTCACACGATGTAAAGCCCATAAGAGCAACACCTACCAACAAAGATGCAATAATATATTTTTTCATATTCCTTATTTTCATTTAGAGATTAATAACCAGTATTCTGTTTCAGATTTTTATTATTCGAGATCTCATTTACCGGTAAAGGGAAAATACTCATATAAGAGGGGAATTGATTACCCTCATAAACACCTCCCATCCATTCCCACTTATAGCTAGATTGTCCGGCAAATTTACCAAAGCGAATAAGATCGACACGCCGACGTCCTTCAAGCCAAAACTCACGGCTCCATTCATCACAGATATCATCCAATGTATAAGTACTCTTTACAGGAGCATGTGCACGTGTACGCAGTTCATCTATTTTTGCTTTAGCATTACTATTACCAGTAGCGCCATTTTTACGAACTGAAGCTTCCGCATAAGTCAAATATGCCTCAGCTATACGCATAACAGGTAAGTCCGTATTTGACAAACTCAATAACAGCATTGTTACTTCCATCAGAATTAACATTGCGGAACTTCACACAGCTATACCCCAAATTTTCATCAGTGCCTTCATCTGAAACAGAAATGTCCATTCCTTTATTGAAGAACAATGCACGGTCGTCATTTGCGGCAGTAATCATATTCTGCAATGTTGCAGCTTCAGCAGGTTTAGTCGTAAAGAACTTATCAATAAGTTGCTTGCGCAGACGAATACATTTACCCCAATTGTTATCAGCACCTGAAGGAGCATAATTGTCTGTCGGCACCTTATTAGAGTAAGACGCCTGGATAAGGAAATTAGTTCCTTCATAACTTTTTTGGTAGTTTCACCATCAGTAAGACCTACCAATAAATTCTCATATTGTGCTCCATTACGATTATTATCGGCCAAGAACAACATTTGATAACCTGTATATTTCTCACCAGTTACCGGATTAGTAGCTCCCGTTGTATTAAGATGATAATATCCATTATTAATAATAACCTTTTCAGCATAAGTCATGGCATCATCCCAGCGAGGTGTACTTGTATAGACTTCTGCATTCAAATAAATACGTGCCAATAGGTTCCAAGCAGCTACACGGTCAGCGCGACCGTAAGTATTTTTACCAGGTTCCGCCATCAAATCAGCACATTCTTTTTAATTCTTTCTCAACATATTCAAAGAACTGGCTTCTTGTATAACCTACAGCCATTTCAGCAGACACAGCTTCAGTAAAGGCCGCATTTCCATACAAGTCCATAACAAGTGCATAGTTATAAGCACGTATAAAACGTACTTCTGCATTACGCATCTCTTGGTCTGCCGCATTACCCTCTTGACTTAAATAAAAGTTACAAAGTGTAATTGTAAAATATAGACGATAATAAAGAGCTGCCGAAAATACACAACTTTCCCCCCATGAGTTGTGAAGCAATTCCGGTATACCAGCATCTGTTGCCCATACCCAATGTGCTTCATCAGCAGTAAATTCGTTGAGATACCACTGAGAACGGAACATACCTGAACGTCCTTCATCAACATCATCAATGTCACCATTGCCATTAGGTCCTGATTGCCCTGTCAGACTAAAACTAGCATAGATTTTGTTGAAGACGGCGTCATTATCGAATTCCATCGTTTGCTGCGGATTGATTGGAGTGACATCCAAGTCGCCTATACAAGAACTTAAGTTCAATGTTAGCGCAAGTGCCGCAGCAGGTATTATTGATTTCAGTATTTTTGTTTTCATGTTATTTTTCTATAATATGGTTTAGAAATTAAGACTTACACCAAATACACCAGTGAATGGACGGGGATAAATATTACCATCATAGCCACCATTGATTTCCGGATCAATACCTTTGTATTTAGAGATTGTAAAGACATTCTGAGCTGTAAGATAAGCACGACCACTAATTTTCATTCCGAACAACTTTTCGAAGCTATATCCCAAAGTGATATTATCGCACTTCAAGAATGAAGCGTTCTGAATGAAGTAGTCAGACAAAGCATCTTCAGTAGAAATATAACTCCAATCTTTGGCCATAGTCATATTAGTTACATTGTGCCATGTATTGCCATTAAATAAACGTTCTACAGAAATATTCGAGCGCCCGGCTTCTACAGCGTTATAAGCATAATTGCCAAGACTTGCACGAAGAGAAAAGCCGAAGTCCCAATTCTTGTAAATCAATTTAGACGTCATACCCATTATCACATCAGCATCAGCCTTTTTATAGAAATAACGGTCTGCCGAGTTGATAGTACCATCTCCATTACGATCTACAAACTGCCCCTCAATAGGTTGGCCATTCTGGTCATAAACCTGTTGATAAGTATAGAAAGCTGATACCGGATGTCCCACAGCCCAAGCTTTAATACCATCTGAACCAGAATCACCTACTGCAAGACCTCCATGCAGGATTTTATAATCAGCATCATCGCTTGCTAACAGTTTATCAATTTTATTATCATTATAAGTTATATTATAACCCAATTCCCAACGCCAATCTTTCGTTTGGATAGGCCGATAAGTGAACGACAGTTCGACACCCTGATTATGTAACTCACCAATATTACTTGTAACCTTATTCTTAAAGTTAGAACCTGCAGCAACAGCCACTGTATTGATAAGGTCAGTAGTCTTTCTGTAATAATAATCTAAATTTACAGTAAAACGATCATTTAAAAGACTCAAATCAATACCAGCATTGTAGGTAGTAGTCTTTTCCCAAGTCAAGGCGGCATTATAAGCATCAGGACGGTAAGTCATACCGTTGCCTACAATTGGATAATATGCACCCAAACCATTAGTCGTATAAGAAGCAAAATAAGTGTAATCGCCAATACCCTCCTGCTGACCAGTTTTACCCCAACCTAAACGAAGTTTCAAATCAGAAACGACTTTAGAATCTTTGAGGAAAGCTTCTTCATTGATTTTCCATGCAGCTGCAACAGAAGGGAACAATCCCCAACGATTGTCTTTATGGAAACGTGAAGAACCGTCATTACGTAGCGTAACAGTCAGCAAGTAACGATCCAGCAACGAATAGTTCAAACGACCAAAGAAAGATACCAAATAATTCTCAGTCTTGTAGAGAGTATTTTCTGACGGATCTTTTATTTCACCTGGATGCTCCTTGTTGGTATCAGGATAAGTACCGTAATAGTAATAATCGGTTTCTTTATGGAAATGCTGCCATTCATAACCACCCATTACATCTAAATGATGATTCTTACCGAAATCCTTAGTGTATTGGGCATACATATTCAGTGAGAGATTATAAGTATCCTGAGTATTCCAACCCTGACTGCCATAATAATAATTGTCATAATTATACCGGCTATAATATTTGTCACTCTTACCACTCTTCAAGTCCATACCAGCATTCACATGCAAATGGAGATCTTCAAGACCATGAATTTTATAATCCAACTCAATATTTCCAGTCAGCTCCTTACCTTTACCCTTATCTGAAGTTGTATTCAAATAAGCCATAGGATTACGCGTAGACAGAGAGTTGATAGAATATTTCCATTCATCATCACCACGATCTACAGGCGAACTGTATTGAAAATAGCCACCAAAGTTTTTGTTGTAGAATTCACTGTCAATCATAACAGGTTTTGTTGGATCCATTTCACTGGCCGCACCAATAGCACTGGTGTTAGCATACGTTGTATTAGAATACATTCCTTTGGCATTAAAATTCACAGTCAAATGATCGTTCAAGAAAGTAGGATTCAAGCTCACACTAGCTGTATAACGCTCAAAGTCTGAGGTTTTAAGAATACCTTGCTGTTTTGTATAACCCAAAGAAACACGATAAGGAAGATTCTTATAAGCACCAGTCAACGTGATGTTATGGTCGGTAGCAATAGCTGTGCGGTAAATTTCATCTTGCCAATCTGTGTCAGCAAAAAGGTGTTGAGCTCCATCAGCTGGTGTTCCGTCAGCATTATATGCACTCCAGTAACCCATATTTTTATAATAGTCACTGGCTTCCCAATCAGCACCTTCCAATCCACTCTTGTTCTTTATAAAATTCATGAATTCATTAGCGCTCAGCACATCCAACTTATTAGTCACAGTACTTACCGATACATTTCCATTATAAGAAATAGTCGGCTTCATATTTTTTGCGTCCTTTCTTAGTGGTAATAATAATAACACCATTAGAAGCACGGCTACCATAGATTGCTGTAGCAGATGCGTCTTTCAACACCGTAAAGCTTTCAATATCATTAGGATTTACAAGGTTTAAAGGGTTGGACATACCCTGCATACCGTAATTATCCATAGCCAGACCATCGATTACAATCAACGGATCATTGCTGGCATTCAATGATGAACCACCACGAATACGAATTGAAGCTCCGCCACCGGTTCACCACCACTGTTCTGAACATTAACACCAGCAATCTTACCAGTAATCATGTCTTGCGCACTAACCTGCAAACCTTTGTTCATTTCATCAGGTTTGATAGCTGTCACCGATCCGGTCAAATCGTTTTTCTTAGCGCGACCATAACCAATTACGACAACTTCACTCAACAACTCGGCATCATCCTTCAAGGTAATAATTACCGAAGGAGCCGCAGCTACTTCCTGAGTCTGATATCCAATGAAAGAAACCACCAGCGTTGCCCCTTTGGGAACACTCAGCGTAAAATTACCGTCAAGGTCGGTGATTGTACCATTTGAGGTATTACCTTTTTCCACGACATTAGCGCCAATCACCTCACCCATAGCATCCTTTACATGCCCTTTCACGGTGATGTTCTGTGCATAAACGCCAACAGACAAGAATAACCCCATCAATAGGGTCAGAATCGTTCGATAGATTCTAAGATTTACTTGTTTCATGCATTTAAAAAAATTAAAGTTAACAATATTAATTACCTATATTATATATTCGAAATTATCTTTCGACTGCTTTTTTCTTTTATAAGGTATCTATAACACGACGCAACAAAAATATGCTTTATTAAAAAATATTAAAATATAAGAAATATGAGAAATATGCAATTGCAACAGTGCAAACGATTGCAGGAAATTGCGCCATTATATTAGAAAAGGATTAGTCTTTGAGATGGACAAATACATAATCATTTTCAAGAAACAAAGAATTACAAAATGTCAAAACAACAATAGAAACACTTCTTTTTATATCCATAATGCTAGCCTATTCCCTATTCTCATAACATACCTCATTTTGTAAATCCGCAAACCAGCACATTCTCCGAATAAATAAGGAATAAGAATGCACTAAAATGCATATTATTCCAGTTTTGATCGCTATTTATACAGAAAAGGGTTACTACTTACAGGTGATAAGGTTACTACTTACAGGTAAAAAGAGTTACTACTTACAAGCAAAAGGGTTACTACTTACAAGCAATACACTTATTTGCATCACGTCTCTCACCTATAAGAGCTATTTTCCATGAATATTTCATTCTAAAACAAATGTAAACATTTCGCTATTCAACTATTAATCTGATATTTGTTTCTTTTCATTGTCATATTTCCAACTCTATAGGTCTACGGCCAGAAATAGCGCACTCTCAGCTAACCTAAAATACAATTTGTCACAATGACAATTAGGCATATCCTCGTCCTCACTAATTCAGCCTCCTATATAAAGCACCATTATGGGTCGTACATATCCCATCCCTGTCGCACATTTGTTATAATTACAAACGGGAGGACAGGAATGGAAAATCTTCTTAAATCAATACCTTATTATTTTGAAGAATAGAGTGTAAGTTTACCGGACTTTACCCCTTTGGCTTTAGCTTCAAATACTATCTCACCGGCTTGCTCGACAGTCTGAACAATTGCCGTCAACTGACCGCTGAAAGCAGGCATCTTCGGCAAGTGAAACAAATCGAGTGAAGTAGCATCTCCATTAGCAGCAGCACGATAATGACCCGCACCTTTCACCGTAAAGTTAACAAGACGACTGTCCGAAGGACAAAGGTTTCCATCTTTATCAACCACGCGAACTGTGATATAGGCTAAGTCTTTGCCATCGGCAGTAAGTTGCAAACGATCAGCTACCACTTCCAGATGATGAGGTTTACCAGCAGTACGGACCACTTTCTCCTCTGCTATTTTACCTGAAGCATCATAAGCTACGACTTTCACTTCGCCCGGCTCATAAGGAACATCCATCCACATCAAGCGGTAACGACGTTGGAGAGCAAGCGCATCTTTGCCTTGAATAGCTTTACTTTCTTCGGCTGTCAGTTTATGCTGTTTACCGTAACTTTTCCCATTGACGAAAAGTTCGGCAGTCGGATAGTTTGTGTAAACAAAGACAGGAGTATTCTCTCCTTCCCTACCCGGCCATGTCCAGTGAGGAAGTATATGGAGTGTATTCACATTCTTATTCCAAAGACTACGGTACAGATAGTAACGGTCTTTAGGGAGACTGGCAAGGTCGATGATACCAAACAGCGAACTATGACTCGGCCATGCATCCGTATCATAAGGAGAAGGCTCACCCAAATAGTCGAATCCTGTCCAAACGAATTGACCAATAGTCCAGTCATAATCATCTGCTAAAAAGCAAAATCCTCATCGGGAACATTAGACCAGGGCACAATGCTCCAAGTCATATCCGGAAGACTGGTGATCATCATATTTCGCATCCCCGCGTTTCTCTACAGGGAATTTATATACGCCACGGGAACTAACGGTAGAAGAGGTTTCGGAACCAAGCACTATATTCTGCGGTAGCAGTTCATAAGCTTCCAGATAACGGTGTGCACGATAATTAAAACCGGGTACATCAATCATTGCTGCAAAACCATTCTTCAAAACACAAGAAACCTGATCCATCCCGCAAGTAACAGGACGTGTCGGATCTTCACGATGACAGATATCCTGCAAGAAAGAAGCAACTTTATAGCCTACAGGACTACATTGGGTCGGAACTTCATTACCGATGCTCCACATCACTACACAAGGATTGTTGCGAAACTGATGCAGCATATTTACCATATCGCGTTCTGCCCACTCGTTGAAATAGCGGTGATAGCCATTCTCACATTTGGCAATGTCCCATTCGTCGAAAGGTTCCACCATCATCATGAAACCCATTTCATCACAGAGTTGCACTAACTCCGGCGCAGGCATATTGTGAGCGGTACGAATGGCATCGCAACCCATATCTTTCAACAGTGTGAGTTGGCGACGTAATGCAGCAACATTGATGGCAGCCCCTAACGGACCGAGATCGTGATGATTACATACTCCCTGGAACTTACGGTGCTTGCCATTCAGGAAGAATCCTTTGTCAGCAATGATTTCTATACTACGGATACCGAAACGAGTAGTATATTCGTCCGTTTGCTTGCCATCGGCATAAACTTTGGAAACAGCCTTATATAGATAAGGTGTCTCCGGCGACCACAAGCAAGGAGCATTCACCAGGAAGTTTTGTTCAAAAGGTTGACCATGATTAATCTTACGGGTATTATCCTTCTTCGTCGCAACAACTTTCCCATCGGGAGAGATAATCTCTGTTACGATACGGATATCTTTTCCTTCATCATTAGCAATAGTCGTCAGCAGACGTACTGAGGCATACTCATCAGCAACATGAGGAGTAGTCAGCTGAGTACCCCATACTGGAACATGCACTTTATCAGTGCTCACTACACGCACATTACGATAAAGCCCTGCACCGGGATACCAACGGGAAGATTGCGGTTTATTCTCCAAACGCACGGCAAGGGTATTGTTCTTACCGTCTTTATTCAAAAAAATCCGGTGACATCGCAATGGAAAGAATTATATCCGAATGGCCAGAAACGTGCTTCTTGCCCATTGACGTATACACGGGCTTCACTCATTGCACCATCAAAGACAAGTGTCGTCTGCTGATTAGCAGGAGCATCGAACGTAGTACGATACCAACCTATTCCTACGTAAGGGAGTCCACCTGTACGTCCGGTCTTGACAGAAGCCTTCTTTTCGAAGTTCTGCGTTACTGCTACTTCCTGCAAGTCATTGCTGCGATCGAAAGGACCGAAGATGGCCCAGTCATGAGGTACGGTTACGGTTTCCCATTTGCGATCATCAAATTCAGGCTTCATGGCTTCCGCTACTTCACCTTTCGTAAACTTCCAGTTCTTCTCCAACAGTGTTTCTATACGCTGAGCTTTTGCTATCAAAGAGAAAAGAATACAGCAGGAGAAAGAGATGAATAGTATCTTCTTCATTTTCAATCAAAGTATTTAATTAATGTTATTTAAAAGCATCCATTATAACAGTAGGACGACCGCCTTCTGTAAATGCTCCCAACCTATATTGACTCGGCCTGCACTCCGGTTCCCAATAGAACACTCCTTTACAACGACCGTTGGTATTTTCCTTGCACTCTTTCAAGATACGGGCAAGTTGCCTCTTTCCCTCGTTCAAAACAGAGGTACTTGCCAACTTACCATTGTCATCAGCGCACTCCATACCGGTTTCTACCACCATTACATCACAATTGTACTTGGTACTCAAAGCTTTGATGTTGCTGATGCAATCCGTAATGACAGCATCGGCAGATGAATAGCCTTCTTTGGCATCACGCGACCAATAAGGATAAAGCGACATACCTATCATATCCCACTTGCCGCCGTTCTTCTTCAATTCATCGAAGAACCAAGTGAACAAACCGCTGTCCCATCCATTGTCCAAGTGAACAATCACAATAGCATCGGGAAAAACCGACTTCACAGCATCGTATCCGGTAGTGACGAAAGCACCAAGATTGGCCCAATTCATGGGATATACCACTTTGTCGGTAGCACTTGCCGGTGCATCTTTCAAATCCTTCTCCGTCACATTATAAGATGCGCCGCTCAAAGCCACGTCTTCATCCCACAACATACCCGGACGAATTTCATTCCCCACTTGCACCCATTTAGAATGACCCCTATCCCCTTCAAGGCCTGAAGCACACTCACCGTATGGTCTTTAATGGCACTTTTCAAGTTTGCCAGATTTTTTCCGACCCATGACGCGGGTTTGTTTTGCTGGGCAGGGTCGGCCCACCAATCACTGTAATGAAAGTCTATCATTACATCCATCCCCAACTCTTTGGCTCTTTTGGCCTTCTCCACCACATCGGCAGTGTTACACCAATTGCCATGTTTACTCGGATCTACCCATACGCGAATACGAATGGCATCAAGCCCCAGTTCCTTCATCAGAGCCGTACACTCACGCTGCTCACCTTTGGCATTATAGAAGTTGTAGCCTTTGGATTCGTATTCGGTGACCCACCCTATGTCAGCACCTTTGGCAAATTCCACCTCTGTAGTTCCATCGTCACCATCGGGATCGACCTCCGGCGCAGGAATTGTTTCGTTATTACTGCTACACGCTATTATAGCAAAAAGCAATACCCAAAAAGAAAGATAAAAATTTCATGTGTTTCATGGCAAATATAGTTATCAATGATACAAATATAAGTAATAAAAGCGTAATCATTCAAGCCAGATACTCCCTATCTCTATTTCCATAGACTTCTCAGCAACTCCATCAAAAGAGAGTTCGAGAGTTTCAATCCCTTCTACCTTGAAAGGTATTTCAGTCTGCGGACGGAAATAATTATCAAGGAAGACCGGATAGACGTGGGGAAGTAAAGCTGTATTTGTTTGCTCCAATCCTGCAAGGATACACGAATGATACCATCAGTCGCAGCGGCACACGAAGCAAGATAGGTATATCCGTCAGAAGTAATGAAGCCGGCTTTTAGTCCTTCGGGGATCTTCTTCGCATGGATACACAAAGTGCGGCAGGAAGCGAGTCGCTCAGGACGTCCATCGATATCATCTTTAATGTAACGACGAAGAACGAAGACAGGCGCCTTATCTTTAGACTCAAAGGTGATGCGCAAGGTCGGCTTCTCTGTCGGTGCATTTTGCATCAACTGGCGGTTCGTGCGGCTCCATCCGGGCATAGTATATGTTTCCAATTTACTATCAGCATCCACTATTTCCAGCAGAGACAATGGTTTTTCAGGAGCAACTACGTTGGTTTCCCCACAGGGTAGCCGAAGTATAGTCCCAATCCAACGGACTCCTGGCTACTCCCGAAGGAAACGTTTGTCGCTTATCGCCTTGACAAACGACGATGTTATACCTAAAACAACCCTCTTTTATTTCTGTAGCAGGTACGGTAGCACGATAAACGTAACCACCTGTATGATTCATTTTCAGATAAGGATTCTTTTCATTCCAGAAAGATATCTTATCTGTGTAGATAATAACGGAATCGGGCATTTCATTACCCGCTACAATGGCCTCTATCTGTAAATCTTTACCGGCATCTACTGTCTTGGCAGGAGAATGAGTAACAGTAAAACCTTTATCATCAGAAATGGATGGACATACATATTCACCAAGAGTAATATTCTGCCAATGAGCATCAGTAGTCCATTTACCGGAAGCCGATATACCTTCACGCTGTAACAGATAAACACCCGGACGAAGAGTCGAAATCTTGCCATTCGCAGCCTGTGAACTGAACGTATTTCCATTATCCAAGCCGTTCACCCGGAATTGCTTACCTAAATCAGGTAAATTCAGAGTCATATCCCATGCACCGGAAACAATGCGCATTACTTCTTTATCCAAAGAAGGCCTTGTAAACGGGTCACTAACCTGTACGGCATCGGGCATTACTTCCAAGCGCCAAACGCCCTCTTCCAGACGATCCAGCCAATAAACTCCCGTACCTTCATAATTCACCACCGGAGATTTGCCACAACCGGCTATTGCGCGAAGCTGAGAAATATCTTTCGGACGAGTTTGGGTCGTATTGGAATAGTAGAATTTCTCTCCGTCATTCAGTTCGCTTAAATCCTGCACGTAGCTGACACGGAAATCATTGAATAATGTATCTGCCGGATAACTGCCAAAACTCTCTCCCCTGCCCACTTTCTGTGCCACTTCTGCGGCAATCATCAAGCCGATAGCTTTATTCGGAGTGTATGCTACATTCAGGTAATGAGTCTGGTACTCGGTATTGTAAGCCGCCATGTCGATAGGATCATAGGCAAACTGAGTAATCCACTGGAAACCGGCTGTGCGGAAAGTGCGTACAGTTGCCGGATACATATAGGAATAAAGAATATCAGCGGGATCAAATTCATAAACCATACGAGCCTTCTTATTGAAACCTTTCAGATTGGAGAAAGGAATATCGTAGCGGTCTACGGAAGGCAGGAAGTTTCCCTTGCGGGTATGTCCGGATACAAGACCAATAGGATACCATTGATAGGTAGTACCTTGTATGGCTGTAGAATAGTAAGCCTCTACCACATGCTGGTTATGACTGACATTGTAAAACACCGGTTTGCGGTTGCCTGCACGCTTCAGGGCGGACAGCATCTTATTTATATAATTACGCGTCTCAGCAACAGTGCCGGGATGGCAAGGCTCGTTGTTTATTTCAAAGCCTACAATATAAGGATCGTCTTTGTAAGCATAACCTGTATAAGGATTCACGTGGCGTACAAGAGCAGCAATATACTTTTCCTGTGCAGCAATAGCATCTGCATCGTTATGAACGGCACATTTATCATAATTTAAAGAGAAACCACTGGTAGGCTGATTACGTTCCGGATAACCGTTACCAAAATTTGTCTGTGCCGTGATAATGGTACGGATACCGCGTTCCTGTAATTTATGGATAAGGTAGTCCAATAATTCCAGGTGTTCATTTTCCAGCAAGTTACCTTCTGCATCGGAAATTTCTACGTCCCAGATGTGAATACGGTAAGCATTCAGTCCCAAGCGTGTCATGTGATAGACATCACGGTCGATAGCAGTTTTACGGTCCACTCCCAGATAGCCCATCGCCCGGTAAGCATGTGCAAAGGGTAAGGTATAGTTCACACCAAAGAAAGAAGCTTCTTTCTTCGTATCCGACCAACGCATGACGCCGCCGGCATCTACATAAATAGTAGGAACGCTTTTGGGTACTTTGTTCTGTGCCGGAGCAACTACTGCCAGCAAACAAGTAATCAAGATAAAAATGTGTCTCTGCATGTCATCAAATTCAAGTTGTTTTTCTGTTGACAAAAGTAACGGAGTGGAGTTATTCATCAAAGCAGATATCGGACATAAAAGGAAACAAAAAGGACATTAACTGATTATCAGCAATATATGTATAGTAGTTATAAATAATAATTAGGAATTCTCAATCAAAAGACTACTACTTTTTCTCCATTTTCTTGTAATTATTAAGCATAAAAAGTATCTTTGTCACATTCCCTTGTAAAAAGATAAGATGAAAAGATACACTAACATACTAGTTTTACTACTTCTCACAGGACTTTTTTTTTATTCCTGCCGGAGCACAAAACAACCCCTATAAGATAGACGACTCATTATACCCTTTTTTTTCAACGTGCCACCAAATTGCGTACTTCTCCCCCAAGGATTGCTTATCGCTGACACTCTTTACGCAGAAGCAACCAAAAAAAGAAAGACAAAAAAGCACAATGTTTAGCACTTACCATTCCGGTAAGTTTCTACTATAGTTCCGGTAATTATGAGAAACTGGAACAGTCAGCAAGCAGATTAAAAAGAAGAAGCACGCAAAAACAATTATTTGCAATATTATTATTCCGCATGCACGAGCGAAATAAATTGGCTCCTTAACAACGGACATTCACTGCGTGCCCTGCACAAAGCAGAAGAAATGAAAGAACAGGCTTTCAAAGACCAGCACAACTACGGAATCTTTTCGTGTATTCGTACCTTGGGACACATCTACTATATGCGTCAGAATAGTGAGGTAGCAGTCGAGTACTACAAAAATGCTTTGGAATACATGCTGAAGCATTTGCCCGAACAAGATCCGTCATACCTTTATATGAACCTTGCTGAGTATTACCGAAAGAAAGACGAAGGTGAAATTGCATTGAATACAATGAGAAAGCCGTGAAAACTGCTAAAACCAATGAGAGCCGTGTAGCTTCCCTAATGGATAAATGCCAGACTCTGTATAGTATGGACCGAATCGATGACTTTAACACTTGCTATGAAGAATGCCTGCAACTGGTCGAACAATATGGTGTTATCCGCAAATCAGCTTTGTTGCGTTTACGTATCTGCAAACTTGTTCTGGATAAAAAAATACGATCAGGCATATATAGCAGCTGATTCGATAGGAAGCCCGTTGCAGGTTTACCAGATACTTCATGTATTATATCTGAAATCAGGAGACTATGAAAAGGCTTATACATATAATAAGTTGATTCACAAGCACCAAGATTCAATCAACCGTCTGGTACAATCTACAGACATCGCTGAACTGAATGCACAGATAGGCAACGAACGCATGAAATTGGATGCCAAGGCCTTGGAATATAAGAATGCAGCACTCAACTTAAGGAATACCCAATTGGAACTGGAGCGGACTAAGTCACAATCTGAACTGGAAAAGATAAATGCTGAGAACAGCAAATTGGTATTGAAAAATTGAAGAACCGGAACCTGGAACTGGCACGTCTCAATGTAGAAGCGGAAAAACAGAAAGCCATCTTAAAAAGAGCAGCAAAGTGCTTCTCAACATTACATCGTAACTCTCAGTCTCGTACTTTCGTTCTTGTTTCTTTTCACCTGCTTCCTGATATTCTACCTGTACAGACGCCGTAGAACAATGGCTATCCTACAGGAGAAAAATGAAGAGCTCACCGTTGCACGCGACCATGCCGAGGAATCGGACCGGATGAAAAGTTTCTTTATACAGAATATGAGCCACGAGATACGTACACCGCTCAATGCCATAGTCGGATTCTCACAAGTTTTATCCACTCCGGATATGGAGGTGGACGAGGAAGAGAAAGCAGAGTTCAGCATGCTTATCCAGCAGAATTCCGAGTTACTGACTACGCTAATTAATGATGTCCTTGACCTTGCCAGTTTGGAAAGTGGTAAATACACCATGCATCTGGCGCCTCATCGCTGCAATGAGTTATGCCAGATAGCAATGGCTTCTGTTGTGCATCGTAATCCGAAAGAAGTGAAGTCTTATTTCACTTCCGATGTGCCGAATGACTACCTGTTTGTAACGGACAAAGAACGCTTGCAACAGGTACTTATCAATTTCCTGACCAATGCGGAGAAACACACGGAACGGGGGAAATTCACCTCCACTGCTCTCTCACAGAGAATCCGGGAAAGATAACCTTCTCCGTTACAGATACCGGTCCGGGAGTTCCGGCAGACCAGGCAGACTATGTTTTCGACCGGTTCAGCAAACTGGATGAATTTAAACAGGGCACAGGACTCGGACTGAATATCTGTTCCATCATTGCCGGGCGCCTGAAAGGTGAAGTGAAACTGGATAAGAGTTACACCAAAGGAGCACGTTTCCTGTTTATACTTCCACTGGACGGTGATCCTAATTACTAAACAAAACTCACTACCCGTTGTTTTCTTCAGAACGATAACAATCTAAATGAAGGAACAATGAAAAAGTTGACGTATTCTTTCCTGCTTCTGATGCTCCTGACATCAGTTCCGGCTCTGGCCGATTATGCGCCTGTCAATGTACAGACAGCACTAAAAAAAATGTATCCCGCCGCCAAGGATGTTGCCTGGTCACGGGATGAGATTTACTATGTAGCGGACTTTATACAGAATGGGTTCGACACAAAAGTCTGGTTCAACTCTGAAGCACAATGGGAAATGAGACAGATTGATTGGGGAACAATGGACGAAGTGCCCAATGCCGTGTACAATGCTTTTGCAGCAAGCGAATATTCCGATGGAATGGTGCAGGGAGTCACATTGGTTCAATTTCCCGAAAAACAATCAGTAATTTCCGTAGTTGTGGGAATGGCGAATACACAAACTAGATACCAACTACTGTTCACCCTCGACGGAGGACTTGAGGATGAACGGAATGCCACTTACTTTAATAATCTATTAGGAGCAGAAGTATTCCTGAACACTTAATTGTGCCAATTCCTTTGCCACCTTACTGGCAAACTGTTGTCATCTTATTGGCAAGACTCTGCCACCTTATTGGCAAAGAATTATAAGGCTGAACTAAACGTATTGCTTCGGCGTCATCCCAAACTCAGCCTGAAAGCATTTAGAAAAATAGGAATGATTGGAGAAACCAACCATATACATCACTTCGGCCACAGTAAACTTCTGCTGCTTCAGCAGCATAGCCGCCTTTTTCATGCGGATGGACTTAATGTATTCCACAGGTGTCATGCCCGTCAGTTGCTTTATCTTGCGATACATCTGCTTGTTATTGATATCGGTCCATTCGCAAAGGGCATTCACATTCAGTTCGGAGTCTGAGATGTGTTCTTCAATCAGATGAATTACATTTGCCAGGAACTTCTCATCATAAGAAACCGCCTCTATCTCTTTCGGGGTGGAAAGAACTTCCATACGGGCTTTCGCCTCATGCGTCTCCCGGCTATGTAATAATTGCTCCACACGCGAAAGCAAAATATCCGGTTCAAAGGGTTTTGGAATGAAAGCATCTATATGCAGCTGAATACTTTCAAGCTCCGTTTCCTTATCACTTTTCGCCGTCAGCAAGATAATGGGAATAGTGGATGTGGGAGTATGCTTCTTGATATGACGCACCATTTCAAGACCATCCATCACGGGCATCATGACATCAGCAATAATCAGATCGGGCATTAATTCCAGGGTAAGTTCCATACCTATCTTACCATTTTCCGCCAAACAGCAACGATATTTAGTATGCAGTATCTGATAAATAAACTCTGAAACCTCCGGAGTATCATCCACAATCAGAAGCAATGGAGCATCCGGAGCGGGCGTATCTGTATCTGGAACCACAACTGTAACTCCGGCAGCGACAGGTTCGATATCAGAAGATACAATTTCCGGAGAGACCTCTACGACAGGCTGTTCCATAGCAATCACCGGAAGGGTCAGCGTAATGGCAGTACCTTTATTCTCTTCTGAAGAAAGCTGAACTTTTTACCACCATGCAGTTCCGTATAAGTCTTTACCAAATACAGGCCGATACCTGTTCCCTCCTTCGTGCCTGCCGTCTTGGGAGACTGGAAGAAACGCTGAAAAACATACGGTTGATCCTGACGGGGAACACCGATACCTGTATCGGATACAGAGATATGCACTTCTTTATCAGAAGCCTGCAAACGAAGCGTTATCTCACCCTCTTCCGGAGTATACTTCACGGCATTGGATAAAAGATTATCCAAGATAGATTCCAGTTTTATGGCATCCATCTGTATGTATATCTTTTCACGGTCGGCATGGAAATGGAAAGTCAGCTTCTTCTCTTTCGCCTTCTCCTCTGCATACAAGGTGAATAAGCCACGCGCAAAAGACACCAGTTCGATTTGAGAAAGTATCAGTAATGTATTGTTTCCACTATCCACCCGGTTGAAGTCCAGCCCCTGATGGATAAGCGAATTCAACTTCATGGCATTGCGATGCACCTGTTCCAGTTGTTTCTTCTCCTGCTGATCCTTGATGCCGGGCAGCAACTTGCTGATAGGCGCGATAATCATGCTCAACGGAGTTTTCAAGTCGTGGGAGAGATTCGTAAAGAACTCCATCTTAGCCTGAGACTGCTCCAGGATTTTCTCTTTCTCCAGACGCTCCAGTTTCAGACGGTTCTTCACGCGGAAGAAGTTGATAGTCCAGAGTATCAGGACAAGGCACAGCAAGACATAAACGACCTTTGCCCACGGGGTGTAGTACCAGGGCGGAATGATGTGGATGTCCAATGCATACGTCTTTTCGGACGGCTTGCCATGCGCATCCAGCTTACTCACTATCAGGCGGTAGTCACCGTAGTTCAGATTGTTGTAAGTAATCCGGTTCGTATTCGGTTTCAACAAGTTCCATTCACGGTCCACACCTTCCAGGCGATACAACAGTTTGCTTTTCTCTTCAAGGGAATAAGGCAGGTCGGAAAGTTCAAAAGCAAGATTGTTCTGGTCGTAGTCCAGATTTATACGCTGTGAGTAACGGATGCTTTGTGCGGATTGCACTGCATCAAGCGCCTGCCCCGCCCCAGACTGGTAAAGTTGGTTGTTGACATAAAGGGCGGTCAATATCAAAGGCTGTTCAAGGTGTTCCGCCAGCAAGGCCTCGGGTGAGGAGATGGCAAAACCGTCTGCGGTGCCCAGATAGAGTTCTCCGCTTGTCTTATCAAAGAACATGCTGGTGAAACGCTTGTCGGTGATATTCAGTCGGCGGACTTCCAGAGTCTGTTGGTCGGCTACCCAGAAACCATCTGTGGTAGAGATCCAGATGCGGCCGTCGGCTTCGGCCATGGAAAGCACTTCGTAATGATTATAGGCATCAAAGGGCAACATGCGGATACTGTCGTTCTCCGGGGTCACACGCATCACCCCGCCGGGGAAGCCTATCCAGATGTAGCCGTCCTGGGCACAAAGGATAAAGTTGGGAGTACGCTCGCCTTTCAGTTCACCGGCGGCAATATGGGTGACTTCGCCGGTACGGGGATTTATCTTTTTCGATGCTGTTGGGACTGTTATAAAGCAATGCCCATACATTCCCTTCCCGGTCGGGAATCATCTGGTTGATGAACATGCCGGACAAGCCGTTGTGGATGGAATAAGTCTTCTCCGCCATGTAGAGTCCGCCGGAAGAACGCATGAGGTTTTCCTTATCTACAACGAAAATACCGCCGAGACAGGTAGCTATCCAAAGTTGTCCGTCAAGGTCTTCAAAAAGGCTATACGTCCAATTGGCGTTGTAGCGGCGGGTGCTGTCCACTATGTTATAATGTATAAACTGGCGTTTCGCCGGGTCGTAACGGCTGATGCTGCCATCCGTAGCCACCCAGAGTTGTCGTTCACGGTCTTCGTAAAGATGGCGTACCCGGTTGTGGGACAAAGGATATTTCCGGTCTCCCATCTTATACCAGGCAACGTCCTGTTCCCCATCCATAAGAGCGGTGAAGCGAATGAGGCCGTTGGTTGCCGCCAAACCAATAAGTTCCGTGCGTATCGCGCAGCATGGAATAGAACTGGTTGCCCTCCCCTGTTCCGGTAATCTGCGAGATAGGGATGTGACGCAACACACTGTTATGGCGGGACATGGAGATGCCGTAATCCGTGCCGAGCCAGACGTTATGCTCACGGTCGGCAAAGATGGTCCAGATGATATTGTTAGAAAGGGACTGGAGGTTTCGGGAGTCATGAACAACGTGCAACAGGGGTTCGTCCTCCTGATAGACGTACAGACCATTATCGGTGCCTACCAGCAATTGCCCGTTTCCGTCCAGTGCCAGAGACTTGACAGAGTTATCATGGAAAGCATCTATCCGCTGCGTATGCCCGTCGGCAGGGGTGTATTTGAAAAGACATCCTTCTGTGCCTATCCAGATGCAACCGCGTGCGGTATCTTCCAGAAGTGAATTGACAAACTGGTTGCTTCGGCCACGGGTGACGGGCAGGTCTATGGTTTCAAAGCGTCCGGTGGCGGGGATGTAGCGGCAACAGCCGTTGTACGTGCCAATGTAGAGGTTATCGTCCGAGGCGCGGATAATGGAATAAATGGTCTGGTGCGGAAGTCCTTCGGTGATGGCGGAGAGTTGCCGGGTTTCCGGTGAGTAGGTATAGAGGCCGTTTAGTGTCCCCAGCCACAGCACGCCGTCACGCAATGCCAGTGTGCGGATGTCGGTCGGGAAGTCCGCTTCCAGTTCTTGGTAAGTGTCTGTCCGGTAGTTATAAATCAGCAAGCCATTGTCCGCACCTATATAAAGATAGGTGCTGTCCACCACCGTACCGCAATAAATGCGCGTATTGCTGCGCTCGCCGAAAGTGAAATGCGGTTGTGAGGAATAGCCGTCGTAGCTGAACAGTCCTTTGTTGGAACCTATACATATCAGTCCTTGCGTGTCTTGCAGGAAGCAACTGATGACGGATGCTTCCGTCCCCAGACTGATATTATCAAACAGCCTGTAATCGGACTTCTGCCCCGCCAGAGTGCAAGGAAGCCATATCTGTAACAGAATGAAAAGAAAAAGAACTGGTCTGTGCATATGCCGGGTTACGTTAAAGGTCCGGACTACTGTATTTCTTCGCACACCCGCATTTCCATGCCTTTATACACCACCACAATCTTATGCAGCCGGGTGCTGCCGATGGCACGTTTCACCGTATCGGTATCAGCGTAGCGGTTGGCTTGTGCGATAGCCTCCTGACGCAGTTCCTCCACACGGGTTTCGGGGTCTTTGTACTTGGCATACTTCAACTCTACAATGTAGCTGTGCGTCATGTCGGAGTAGATGTCCAGCATCGGACAGAGGAAAATATCGACATAGCCCGCCTGCGTATCTTGCTCGGAGATGGGACGGTAGAAACGGTTCTGTGCGGTCATGGCAAGGGTGAAGCCATGCACGAAGAACTCGCCCTTCTGCTTGTCGCGCTGCGAGGCGTAGGTCTTCAGGCAGTCGGCGATGTAGTCGAAGTAGGCTTTCCAGTTGCCATCGTAAGCGAGCTGACTGGAAAGTTCACTCTTTTCGTAGCTGCTGAAACTGAGGTCAGCTTCGTTGTAGGTGCTTAACAGATAGGTATAGAGTTGTTCCTGAACTACCAGATTGGGGATGATGAGTTTGGTCTTTCCCCGGTGCATGCCGTTGATGGTGAGCATGCCGAAATAGTAGAGCAAGCTCACGAAATTATCGGGATTGGTGATGCCGGAGGCAGGGAAGCCACTCTTCAGTTCGCCGGTGATGAAGCCCTGGCTCACGAGGGTTTGAATGACTGAGGCGTCGTGGGCAAACTCCTTGTCCTTACGGATGAGCATGCGTAGTTTCTCGTAGTCGATGCGGATGTTCTCTTCCACCATGCTTAGCGGTGCTTTGCCACGCGAGATGTAGTTCTTGACGAAATAAAGCACCATGTTGGAGTTATACATCGTGGTTTCACCGTAACATTCCTGCGCGAAGCAATAGTTATCATACCACGGCTTCATTATCTCTATCAGTTCGTCAATGGTATGATTGAAGGGGCTGGTGGTAGAATAGTAGGTCAGCATTTCGCGCACTTCTTCTTCTGTGAAACCCATCATTTGGTTGAAGTCCGGTGAGAGGGAATAGTTGGTTCCGATGTTGAAGCCGCTGGTGAGGTCGTCCATCGTCACGGGGCTTACACCGGTAATGAAACAGCGCTCGATGCTGGAATAGGTTCCTGCTTTCACTTTGTTGAAGAAGGCGCGCAGATAACCCTCGCCATGCGTCTCGTTGGTGTAACGGTGCAGACTTTCGGGGTCGGAGAGAATGGCGTTGGTGAAGTGGTCGTACTCGTCGATAAAGAGATACACCTTCTGTCCGGCACGTTCGCATTCCGAAATCAGATAGTCTAATTGGTTGACGGCTCCGTCCTTCTCATCCAGCCGATCCCTGATGCCTTCCGGCAGAAGGTCGGCATAGACTTCGCAGAAAAAGTCGAAGCGGATTTGGCAGTGCTCATCCAGCCCTTTGCGATAGTCGTTCAGTGCACTGGTGATGCCGGAGAAATTGAGGTAGAGCACAAGATAAGTGTTACGACTCGGTGTGGGATGCTGCCCGATGTAGAGATCGCCAAAGAGGTCGTCGAACTTGTCGCGGGTGCGCACATCGTAGTAATGTTGCAGCACGTTCAGCGTCAGGCTCTTCCCGAAACGGCGCGGACGGATGAAGAAGAAGAAGCGGTCCGCCTGCTCTATCATGGGGATGAAGCGGGTTTTATCCACATAATAATAGTCTTCACGGCGGATGACCGCGAAGTTCATCATGCCGTAGGGAAGTCTCCTTCTGCCGGGTACTAAGTATTCTAATGGGTCCATATGATGTCCTCCTGCTGTTTTTGGGATATTTAATCCGTCGCTTTATGACGGGATAACGATACAAAGATAATACAAATTGAGTGCAGAACTTTCATGCTTGCATGAAAAAGTTATGCCGAAATGCAGCTTATCTTATCTAAAGATAACAAAAGTTCTTATAGAAGGGGTATATCGCAGTTATTATTTATAATGACTGAAAGCTTAGTCAACCGTTTTATATTTACTTCCGAGAATCTATGCAGTCCCGACAGTTTCATCTGGAAACAAAGCGTCTCGCAAGAAAGCAACGTGCAACGCCCATTCAGATGCAAAGTCAATGGATGTCTGCAAACGTTTGCGCTATTCTATAATCCGATAATTCTCAACGAAGAAGCTTATTCTCATCTATTCCGCTATTTTTGCAATCGGATTAGTTGGCTTTACATTTTTTAGTTTGGCAGCTATCCTCATTTGAATAACCTTTGATTAAGATAAGCTGCACCTCAGCAATAAAAATAAGCAAGCTTATTTTGTACTGCTTTCGGTTTGCATTATCTTTGGGAATATTTAGAAAATACCATGAATAAACCGCAGATAACCATCAAGGATATTGCCCGGGCGTTGAACGTCTCACCATCCACTGTGTCGAGGGCGCTGAAAGACAATCCGGATATCAGCCAGGAGACCCGTGACCTTATACATGCGTATGCCCGGGAGCATAATTACAAGCCTAACGTACTTGCAGTGAACCTTCGTGCCAGCCGTTCGAATACAATCGGTGTAATTGTCCCGCAACTGGTACATCATTTTTTCTCGTGCGTGCTGAGTGGCATTGAAAAGGCTGCTGCCGAAGCAGGATACAATATTTTGGTAGCCCAGAGCAATGAATCTTATGAACAGGAAGTGAAAATCGTACACTCATTCCTTGCCGCCCGCGTCTGTGGTGTGATTGCCTCTCTGGCAAAGGATACCTCTCAATACGATCATTATCAGGACCTGCTGAATAATAATATCCCCATTGTGTTCTACGATCGCATCTGCACCGGATTGAAAACAGAACGGGTGGTAGTGGACGACTATGCCGGTTCTTTTGCCGCCGTGGAGTATATGATACAGACAGGTTGCAAGCGTATCCTGTTTTATGGAGCAGCCCCGCATCTGGAAATCACCAAGAATCGTCGGAATGGCTATCTGGATGCCATGAAGAAATACAAAATTCCCGTGGACGACAGCATGATTATGCTGTGTGATACAAGGGAACGCGCCATATCCATCACCCCTGACATACTGGAAGGTCCCGGTCATCCCGATGGTTTCTTCGCCATCAATGACGAAACAGCTTCGGGCATTCTGTATGCCTGTAAACTGGTTGGAAAGAAAGTGCCCGATGAAGTATCGATCTGTGGATTTACCGACGGAGCCATTGCCCAAAGCACAGATCCCAAACTGACCACCGTGGAACAACATGGAGAAGAAGTCGGAAGAAGTGCTTTCAGCATTCTGATAGGCAAGCTGGAAGGGGGCGATGACAAGAGTAGTAACAAGATTGTGAGAACGAATCTTGTAGTGAGGGGAACAACGAAATAAATGAGTGACAAGCTACGAGCTACGAGTGACGAGTAGGCTACGCGGAATTGCCAGTATGCCGAAAGGAACTCGTAGCTTGTAGCTCGTAGCTCGTAACTAATAATTTATTAAGAATGAAAGTAAAACCCGATTTGAGCTTTTGGAAGTTGTGGAACATCAGCTTCGGATTTTTTGGCGTACAGATTGCCTACGCCTTGCAGAGTGCAAACATCAGTCGTATTTTTGCAACACTGGGTGCAGACCCGCATAGTTTAAGTTATTTCTGGATATTACCACCATTGGCAGGCATCATCGTGCAACCCATCGTGGGCGCTGCAAGCGACAAGACGTGGACACGCTTCGGACGCCGTATTCCTTACCTGTTTGTCGGTTCACTGGTAGCCGTATTGGTAATGTGCCTGCTGCCGAATGCCGGTAGTTTCGGTATGGCAGTCAGCACGGCAATGATATTCGGATTAGTATCATTGATGTTCCTGGATACCTCCATCAATATGGCGATGCAGCCATTCAAGATGATGGTAGGCGACATGGTGAACGAAAAGCAAAAAGGCCTCGCCTACTCCATCCAGAGTTTCCTGTGTAATGCGGGCAGCCTCGTAGGTTTCCTGTTCCCGTTCATCTTTACATGGATCGGTATCAGCAACATAGCCCCGCAAGGCGTAGTACCCGACTCGGTGATTTATTCCTTCTATATCGGAGCCGCCATCCTGATACTCTGTGTAATCTATACCACAGTGAAAGTAAAGGAGATGCCACCCGCCGAATACGCTGAATACCACGGCATCACCGAAGAGGAAGAAAAAGAAAAAATCAATATGGTGAAACTGCTGGTAAAAGCGCCGAAAGCTTTCTGGACGGTAGGTTTGGTTCAGTTCTTCTGCTGGTTTGCTTTCATGTTTATGTGGACGTATACCAATGGTAGTGTAGCCGCCAATGTATTCGATGCTCCTACAGTGGAAACCGCAGTGAACGGAGTCAGCAAAGTTATGCTGGACACTAAGAGTATCCAATATCAGGATGCTGCCGACTGGGTAGGCGTGTTGTTTGCCGTACAGGCTATCGGTTCTGTACTATGGGCTGTCTGCATCCCGTTGTTCAAGGATCGCAAACTGATCTATTCTCTCAGTCTGGTGCTGGGTGGATTGGGTTTCATCTCTACTTATTTTGTTCATAATCAATATGTATTGTTCATCTCCTTCCTACTGATAGGTTGCGCATGGGCTGCTATGCTGGCGTTGCCTTTCACCATCCTGACCAACGCACTGAGCGGCGGACACATGGGGACCTTATCTGGGACTGTTCAACGGAACGATCTGTATTCCGCAGATTGTGGCAGCTTCACTCGGCGGGAGCATTCTTGCCCTGTTCACTCCCAAAGGTATGTTGCCTCCCGAAATAAATATGCTTGTCATGGCAGGTATCATGCTGATTATCGGCGCAGTTTGTGTATATTTAATCAAAGAGACCAAAGGAGAACAAACAAAAGCATAATCCTTATAAAAAGAGTGATAAAGTGATGAAGTGGCAAAGTGATAGTGGAACAACACTCTGTGATATATAGCGCAGCTACTTTATCACTCTATCACCTTACCACTTTATCACCTTATCACTCCCCTTTCATCTACTTTTGTCATACTTTCTTGCCGTTTATCCGTTTATTTGTTTATCTTTACCGCCATAATCACCATTGAGATACACGCCATGAAAAGATACCTTAGAACCGATGAATGGAATATTATTGAAGATAACTTTCACGCCGACAACCTGAGAATGTCCGAAAGTATATTCAGCTTGGGGAACGGACGCTTTGGACAACGGGGAAATTTTGAAGAGCCTTATTCAAGCGATTCCTATCGCGGTTCATTTGTAGCCGGTATCACTTTTCTGGATAAAACGCGTGTAGGTTGGTGGAAGAACGGCTTTCCTGCTTTTTACACACGTATTCCCAATGCAGCGGACTGGAGTCGTGTCAGCCTGCGTCTCATCGATGAAGAACTGGACCTGGCACAATGGGACGTAAACAGCTTCAGCCGCAGACTTGATATGAAAGCAGGTATCTCCTACCGGGATTTCGAAATCACATCTCCCAGAGGACATCAAATACGGGTACATGTGGAGCATATCAACAATATGGCCCACCCCGATTTATGCCTAATAAAATACAGCGTCACCTCCATCAATTATACAGGAAGAATATCACTGATTCCCTCTCTGGATGCAATCATAGTCAATAAGGATGATGATCCGAACGAGAAGATATGGAATATCCTCCGTTCCGGCGTCACAAAGGATTGTGCTTATCTATGGACGCAAACCCGGCGGGAAGATGCGCAAGTGTGCTACGCCATGACCTATCAGTTCTTCAAGAACGGCAAAGAAGCCACCTCGAACCCGATACGCATTGAAAAAGAGAAACAAACCGGGTTCAGCATCGGGGCAGATGTGAAACCGGGAGACAATGTAATGCTCATCAAATATACCGTTATAAGTTCGTCGCTCTATGATGAACGCCAGGAATTGATAGAACATTCCATCACCAAAGCCCGTCAGACTAAAATAGACGGCTGGGATAAGTTGGAAAACAATCATCAACAAGCCTGGGCTAATATATGGAAGGAAATGGATGTGGTTATCGAAGGGGACCCGGAAGCACAACAGGGTATCCGGTACAACATCTTCCAACTATGCCAGACGTACCGCGGTGATGATCCGCGTCTGAATATCGGCCCGAAAGGATTCACTGGTGAAAAATACGGTGGAAACACATACTGGAACACGGAACTTTGTTGTGTACCGTTCTTCCTGCTTTCTACTCCGAGGGAGATTGTAAAAAATCTGTTGATATACCGTTATAACCAACTACCGAAAGCGATAGAGAATGCCCGTAAACTGGGTTTCAAAGAGGGTGCCGCCCTATTCCCGCAAGTTACTTACAGCGGTGAGGAATGCCACAGCGAATGGGAAATTACTTTTGAAGAAATACACCGCAACAATATCATCGTCTATGCCATTGCACAACATGCCGCAATCACAGGCAGTAAAGATTATGTAGCCAAATACGGACTGGGAAGTAATGATCGCCGTCTCCCGTTTCTGGAGCCAGCGTGTATCTTTCTCCAAACCAAAACAGAAATATGTGATACTGGGGGTAACCGGACCGGATGAGTACGAAAACAATGTGGATAATAACTGGTACACCAATTACTCGTGTGTGCAGTGCCTGCAGATGACACTTAACTATCTTGAAATCATTGCCGGAGAATACCCCGACGAATATGCGCGTGTACGCCGTGTCACCAACCTCCGCCAACAAGAAGAGGCTGAACGCTGGCGCGACATCATCAACCGTATGTATCTACCGGAAGACAAAGAACTGGGGATCTTTGTACAAAATGACGGTTTCCTGGATAAGGAACTGAACAGTACCGATGCCATTCCACCCGAAGAACGCCCCATCAATCAGCACTGGTCCTGGGATCGTATTCTTCGTTCATGCTACATCAAACAAAGCGATGTGTTACTGGGATTATATCTGTATTACTTCAATTTCGACAAGGAAACTGTCCGCCGTAACTTTGATTTCTATGAAACAATGACGGTACATGAATCTTCACTTTCCCCGCACATCCACTCCATTCTTGCCGCCCGCATTGGCGAAGTGGAAAAGGCTTACCAACTCTTTCTGCATGCCACCCGTCTTGACCTGGATGACTACAACAACGAAACTCACCAAGGACTGCATATCACCAGTATGCCGGGCAGCTGGCTTGCCATTGTACGAGGCTTTGCCGGAATGCAGATCCTGGAGGGCATACTCTCTTTCTTCCCAGTCATTCCCGAAAAATGGAGCAGTTATTCCTTCCAGATAAATTATCAGGGACGTACACTTCAGATGCGCGTAGGCAAAGAAATAAATATTTCACTTATTACCGGAGAAGAACTGAACATACAAGTATATAAAAACGTTTATAAGCTCAAACTGGGCACCGATTTGTTGCTCAGAATAGAGGAGTAGAAGCCTTTATCATTAACAACGCGTAACAAAATAAACCGGGAGAACAATTATCTGTTTTTCCGGTTTTATGTTTTTATACCTAAACGAACAACTATACATTAGTATGAAGAAAATCTATTTGTTCACCATCGGCATGATGCTGCTTGTCACATCATGCGGACACAAGAAAGAGGGCGATGCCACCCTGATTCGACCTGTTAAGACAGCTAGTGCCAGCTCCCAATCGGTCATCCGGAAAGACTTCTCCGGTATTGTAGAAGCCGTAGAATACGTGAAACTAGCCTTCCGTGTCAGCGGACAGGTTATAAATCTGCCTGTGGTAGAAGGTCAGCGGGTAAAGAAAGGACAGTTGATCGCCGCCATTGATCCGCGTGACATTTCCCTGCAATACGCCGCCGACAAAGCCGCTTACGAGACTGCCGCAGCACAGGTAGAACGTAACAAGCGCCTGTTGGGACGCCAAGCTATCTCCGTGCAGGAATATGAAATCAGCGTTGCCAATTACCAAAAGGCAAAGTCCGCTTATGAATTGTCCAGCAATAATATGCGGGATACCAAACTGACTGCTCCCTTCGACGGTTCCATCGAAAAGCGTCTGGTGGAAAACTATCAGCGCGTGAATTCCGGAGAAGGCATTGTACAATTGGTGAATACACAAAAGCTCCGCATCAAATTCACCGTGCCGGATGATTATCTGTATCTGCTTCGTGCAAAAGATGTAACATTCAAAGTGGTTTTCGACACCTATCCGGACATGGTGTTCAACGCACAATTGGAAGAATATCTGGACATTTCTACAGCCGGAACAGGTATCCCGGTAACTATTACGATTGAAGATCCTGCTTTTAATCGTTCCTTATACGATGTGAAACCGGGATTTACGTGTAAAATCAAGCTGGCATCGGACGTAGCTCCCTTCCTCGGAAGAAAAAAAGCTTGTGAATATTCCGCTCAGTGCCATATTCGGTGAAAGCGAAAACCAGAAAACTTATGTGTGGGTAGTAAAAGATAATAAGGTAAGCAAGCGGGAAGTAACCGTATACTCTCCCACCGGAGAAGCCAATGCTCTTATCTCTGCTGGTATACAACCGGGAGAAACTATTGTAATTGCCGGAGTGCACCAACTGGTGGACGGACAAACGGTGAAAGTTATCAATTAGACTACCAACTACTGCGACCTTGAGGTCGCCCAAATATAAATCATATGAATTTAGCTAAATATGCATTAGACAACACCAAGATTGTTTATTTCTTCCTCGGCTGTGTTGCTAATCGGCGGTATACTATCATTCGGCCGGTTGGGAAAGAAAGAGGATGCACCCTTCGTCATCAAGTCAGCGGTCATTATGACTCGCTATCCGGGGGCAGAACCGGCAGAAGTAGAACGACTGATCACCGAACCGATCTCCCGCGAGATACAGTCGATGAGTGGTGCATATAAAATTAAATCGGAGTCCATGTACGGACTATCCAAGATAACATTCGAGCTTCAACCTTCCCTTTCCGCAGAGTCTATTCCGCAGAAATGGGATGAACTTCGCCGCAAGGTGCTCAACATACAACCGCAACTACCCGCCGGTGCTTCCGTTCCCACGGTATCGGACGATTTCGGTGATGTATTCGGCATCTATTACGGTCTGGTAGGCGATGACGGTTTCTCTTACGAAGAAATGCGCAACTGGGCAGAGCGTATCAAAACTCAGGTTATCACTGCTGACGGGGTAATGAAAGTAGCCCTGTTCGGCACGCAAACCGAAGTGGTGAATATCTTTATATCCGTCAATAAACTGGCCGGTATGGGGATAGACCCGAAGCAAGTGGCAAGCCTGTTGCAATCGCAAAACCAGATTATCAACACGGGTGAAATCAACGCCAGTGAACAACAATTGCGCATTGTAGCCAACGGAACTTACACTACCGTCAATGACATCCGGAACCAAGTGATTACAACTCCGGGCGGACAAGTGAAATTGGGTGATATTGCCGTCATTGAAAAAGGATATATGGACCCACCCGGCAACATCATGCATGTCAATGGGAAGCGTGCCATAGGTATCGGCGTTTCCACCGACCCGACAAAGGATGTAGTAAAGACCGGAGAACTGGTAGATCAGAAACTGGCTGAACTTCTTCCCCTTATTCCGGTAGGGTTGGAGTTGGAAAGTCTGTATCCGGAAAATGTCATAGCTCAGGAAGCAAATAATGGTTTCATCATTAACCTGATAGAATCCCTCCTCATTGTAATCGTTATCATCATGCTGGTGATGGGGCTGCGTGCAGGTATACTTATCGGCAGTTCGTTGATATTCACCATTGGCGGTACGCTGCTCATCATGTCTTTCATGGGGGTAGGACTGAACCGTACTTCCCTGGCAGGTTTCATCATTGCCATGGGTATGCTGGTGGATAATGCCATTGTAGTGACGGACAATGCACAAATAGCCATTGCCCGAGGAATAGACCGTCGAAAAGCACTGATAGATGGAGCTACCGGACCACAATGGGGATTACTTGGCGCCACGTTCATCGCCATTTGTTCATTCCTCCCACATTGTACCTCGCCCCCTTCTGCCGTAGCGGAAATCGTAAAACCTCTGTTTGTCGTACTTGCCATTTCTTTGGGATTAAGCTGGGTACTGGCACTCACACAAACCACCACTTTCGGTAACTTTATTTTGAAAGCCAAATCCGGCGATGCCAATAAAGACCCGTATGATAAACCTTTCTATCACAAGTTCGCCTCTATCCTCGGAGTACTTATCAAGAAGAAAAAACGCTCACACTAGGTAGTATGGTAGTCCTGTTTATCATCTCACTGATCATCATGGGAATGATGCCGCAAAAACTTCTTCCCCTCACTGGATAAGCCCTATTTCCGTGCCGATATATTCTATCCGGACGGTTACAGCATCCGTGACGTGGAAAAGGAAATGAAACAGGTGGAAGCGCACCTCCTGCAACAACCGGAAGTGAAACGGATATCCACTACTTTCGGCAGTACGCCATTACGTTACTATCTGGCATCTACTTCCGTGGGTCCCAAGCCCAACTTTGCCAATATACTCATTGAACTAACCGACAGTAAATATACAAAGGAATACGAAGAGAACTTCGACCAGTATATGAAGGCGAACTATCCGAATGCCATCACCCGTACCACTTTGTTTAAGCTATCACCTGCGGTAGATGCCGCCATTGAAATCGGCTTTATCGGCAACAATGTCGATTCACTGGTGATGCTGACCAACAAAGTCCTGGAAATCATGCATCGGGATGACGATCTCATTAACGTACGAAATTCATGGGGGAATAAGATTCCTGTATGGAAACCCGTTTACAGTCCGGAACGTGCCCAACCGTTAGGTGTCTCCCGACAGAGTATGGCACAGAGTATTCAGATCGGCACAAGCGGTATGACATTAGGTGAATATCGTGAAGGCGACCAAGTGTTGCCTATCCTGCTAAAAGATAACACGGTCGATTCTTTCCGTATCAACGATCTGCGTACGCTACCCGTATTCGGTACAACACAGGAGACCACTACACTGGAACAAGTAGTCAGTGAATTTGATTTCCAATATAAGTTCTCGAATGTGAAAGATTATAACCGCCAGATGGTAATGATGGCGCAAGCCGATCCACGCCGGGGAGTAAATGCCATAGCAGCATTCAATAAGATATGGAAAGAAGTGCGAGAAGAAATTCAGGTACCGGAAGGATACACCATGAAGTATTTTGGTGAACAGGAAAGTCAGGCAGAAAGTAATGCAGCATTGGCAGCCAACATGCCATTAACTTTTTTCCTGATGTTCATTACCCTGTTGTTCCTATTCAGAACCTACCGCAAGCCAATCGTCATCCTATTGATGTTGCCGCTTATCTTTATCGGCATCGTACTGGGATTAATCTTGCTTGGTAAATCATTCGACTTCTTCTCTGTCCTCGGTCTACTGGGATTGATTGGTATGAATATCAAGAATGCAATTGTATTGGTAGACCAGATCGATATAGAAACTGCTTCCGGAAAAACGCCACTGAATGCGGTAATCAGTGCAACAACCAGTCGTATCATACCTGTAGCCATGGCATCCGGAACCACGATTCTGGGTATGTTGCCGTTGCTATTCGACGCTATGTTCGGTGGTATGGCGGCAACAATCATGGGTGGTTTGCTGGTGGCTTCAGCATTAACTCTGTTCGTTCTTCCAGTGGCATATTGTGCGATACATAAGATTAAAAAGTGAAAAGAAGAAATACAAGTAATCATGAAAAAGAAGATATTCATAGTCACACTACTCTGTTGCTTCGGCCTGAAAGCCGGAGCCCAACAGTATCTCAGCCGTGAAGCATATCGTGACAAAGTAGAAGCCTACAGCCAGGTGTTGAAACAGCAGCGCCTGAAAACCATGGCAAGCACCGAAGCGCGAAAAATAGCAAATACCGGCTTCCTGCCACAAATAGACATCACTGCCGAAGGTACCGCCAACCTCAACCATCTGGATAAGTGGAACAGTCCGAAGGGTGAATACCGCCCCTACACCTATCAGGCACTCGCAACTTTGGCACAGCCCCTCTATACCGGTGGTTCTCTGATAGCCCAGAAACGTATGGCACAGGCAGACGAAGAGTTAAGCCAACTCACCACCGAACTTACTCTCGACCAAATTCATTATCAAAGTGATGCCGTTTACTGGAATGCTTCAGCCGCTTATGCCAGTCTTGAGGCTGCTGCTACATTTCAGGATATCATAAAGAAGCAGCACGATATTATTCAGGATCGTTTCGACGATGGCGCTATCAGCCGTACAGACCTGCTGATGATTTCCACCCGCCAGAAAAGAAGCTGAATTGCAATATATCAAAGCCCGCCAGAATTATACCCTTGCCCTGCAACAACTGAACATTTTAATGGGAGCAGCACCCAATACTCCCGTTGATAGTCTAAGTGAAATCAGTATAGCCAGTGAACCCGTCGACATTCTTGGACTTGACGATGTACTTCCACGCCGTGCCGATTATGCCAGTACAACAGTAAACATTGCCCGAAGTGAAGCACAACGCCATGCCGCTCTCAGCAAGTATAATCCCCAGGTAAGTATGTTCCTTGCCACAGGTTGGGATACAGGTATCACATATATGGGACAGGAAATCCCCCATACTCCTGTAGCCGGAGTAAACGTCAGTATCCCCATCTTCCGTTGGGGAGCCCGTTTCAAGACAAACCGACAACAGAAAGCATTCATTGGCATCCAGAAGCTACAACAAAGTTATATTACTGATACTATTCTTGAAGAGCTCTCCGCCGCCACTACGAAACTGACGGAAACGGAGCAGCAAGTAAAGACTGCAAAGGAAAATATGGCTCTTGCCGAAGAGAACCTGGACCTTGTGACTTTCTCTTATAATGAAGGAAAATCCAGTATGGCAGATGTCTTGTCCGCACAATTGTCGTGGACACAGGCTCATACGAACCTGATTAATGCATATCTGGCAGAAAAAATGGCAGTGGCAGAATACAGAAAAGTGATTAGTGAATAAAAAATCAGGCGCGGATTACACGGATTACGCAGATCAGCTTTATTGCAACAAATTGCAACAAAAGAATCCGTGTAATTCGCGTAATCCGCGCCGTCTTCATATCTATTCCCCTTATCCCAAGGAACGAAATCAGCACACCCGCCGCTACAGCCGAACCGATTACACCGGAGATATTACTGGACATACAGTAATTCAGCACATGGTTCTTCGGATCATACTTCGTAGCAATCTCATTGCACACACGGCTTGCCATAGGCACAGCACTCAGTCCTGTTGCACCGATCAACGGATTTATCTTCTTCTTGCTGAACAGGTTGAACAGCTTCACAAAGAAGATACCACCCGTAATAGAAAGCGCAAATGCAAGGAAACCACCAATAACAATACCAATGGTTGTCCAGTTCAGAAATGCTTCGCTTGTCATAGTTGCGCCTACACTCAGTCCTAAGAAAATAGTTGCCGCATTCATAATGCTGTTGGCAGCCGCATCAAACAAACGGCTGGTGTCCCGCACCGATTTCCTTAATCAGGTTACCGAACATCAACATACCGATCAAAGGCACTGCCGTCGGTACAAAGAGAGCGACAATTGTAGTTACTGCTATCGGGAAAATGATTTTCAGTACACGCAGATTCTTGATTTCCGTCTTCGAAGGATAGAGCTTTTCCTGTTCCTTCATATTGATCATCAGTTCCTTCTTAGAGCAGAACAGCTTCACTACCAACGGAATAATCACCGGCACCAACGCCATGTAAGAATAGGCTGCAATAGCAATCGGACCCAACAGATGCGGAGCCAGCTTAATAGTCGTGAAGATAGCCGTCGGACCATCAGCACCACCGATAATGCCCAGTGCACCTGCCTCCTGTGGAGTGAAACCTATCATAACAGCACATAGCAGCACAGTGAAGATACCCAACTGTGCAGCAGCACCAAAGATAGAGAGACGCAGGTTGCGAAGCATCGGTCCGAAGTCCGTCAAAGCACCCACACCCATAAAAATGATAGGCGGCAAGAAGCCCGTCTTAATCAACATATAGTAGATGAAGTTCATCAATCCCAGGTCGTGCGCTATTTCATGGAGCGGCATTTCCCAGATGTTCTTCAATACCCCATTTACCATTACCATTCCGTTTTCATCTGCCTGAATGACCCCCATATCACCACCGGGAAAGTTGGCGATAAGTACACCAAAAGCGATGGGCACCAGCAACAACGGTTCGTAGTGCTTCTTGATACCCAAGTACAGCAGAATGAAAGCAATGGCATACATCACCAGAAACGACGGGTCGGCAATGATATTGCTGAACGCCGTCATATCATAGAGTTTTGCAAATATTTCTTCCATCGCTGTTTATCCTATCTTCATTAATACATCATCTTCTGAAACAGTGTCCCCCGGAGTGGCACAAATAGCCGTAATTGTTCCGTCAAAGTCGGCACGGATGGCATTGTATGTCTTCATGGCTTCAATGTAGCAAAGCAAGTCACCTTTCTTCACCTTGTCGCCCACTTTCACCGGAGTTTCCTGTGCATTCTTCGTCAGGAAGAACTTACCTTCCAACGGAGCGATCACATCCTGACCTTCGCCTACGGGGGCTTCCACTTTCGCAGTAGCATTTGCCGGTAGGTCAATATCACCATAAGCCACCGTTACGCGATAAGCCTGTCCATCCACCTGTACGGTTAGCGTCTTCGGTTTAGCGTCATCCAACGGGGACTTATTAAGTTCCGCCTTCCGTTTTTCCACGTCTGCCAGGGAAGTCTTCTTTCGCCTTGCCACTCTTGTATGCTTCGTATTGTGCCGGATGCATGGCATATTCGAAGAGTTCTTCATCATCTTCTCCCAGATCCCATTTATTTTCTTTCATCATCTTGCGATACTTGTCGAGCGCATCCGGATAATTATCCTGTGGATTTCCGGTGAAGAACTTACGGCCTTCACGTTCCGCTTTCTCCACGAGTTCAGGAGCCAGCGTACCCGGCAGTTTACCTGCCTTGCCCAAACAGCATATCCCAGATATCATCAGCGATCATACCCCAACGTTCCTTGCCTTTTTCCATGGCAATCACGTTCATCATCGCCAGATTCTTAACGTACTGGCTGAACGGAGTTACCAACGGAGGATAACCTACACGCGGCCATACATAAGCTACTTCGTTAAACAGCTTGATAAGCAACTGATCCTGCGTCATAAACGGCAAGTTACGTTTTGCCTTATATTTATTGATGGATTCCAGATTGGACTCCAGGTCGGCCATAAGGCTACCCATCATACCACCCGGAAGTCCCGGACCGATCAGCAGGGAGTTCATCAAGCGGTTTTTCGGACTGATGTACAGACCAAGAAAATCGTCCATAAATTCCTGAATCAATGCACGTACCTTCATGTATGCTTCCATATTCACCTCAGGAACCTGGAAACCTGCATCTTTCAGCATTGCCTGCACGCTCAGCAAGTCAGCATGTCCCGTACCCCATGACAACGGTTCCATACCCACATCGATATAATCGCAACCAGCCTCACAAACTTCAAGGATGCTTGCCATATTAAAACCAGGACCTGCATGACTATGATACTGGATAGGGATTTCAGGATGTGCCGCCTTGATATTTGCTACAATCTTACCCAATGATACCGGGCGTCCGATACCTGCCATATCCTTGATACAGATTTCATCGGCACCTGCCTTGATGAGCGTTAACGCCATATCCGTATAGTATTCTACTGTATGGATGGGCGAATGGGTGATACAGAGCGAACACTGTGAAATCATTCCGGCTTCCTTAGCGTAAGTGATGGAAGGAATAATGTTACGGGTATCATTCAGTCCACAGAACGTACGTGTGATGTCTGTCCCCTGTACTTTCTTCACTTTGTAAAACAGCCTACGTACATCCGCAGGCACGGGGCTCATGCGCAGACCATTCAATGCGCGATCCAACATGTGAGTTTGTATACCGGCTTCGTGGAACGGTTTCGTCCATGCACGTACAGCTTTATTTAGGATTTTCACCAAACAATAAATTTACCTGTTCAAAACCTCCGCCATTGGTTTCTACCCGGGCAAAACAGCCCATTTCAACAATAGCTGGAGCAACCTTTACCAACTGGTCTACGCGGGGCACATATTTTCCGGCACTCTGCCACATGTCCCTGAACACCAAGCTGAACTTAATTTCTTTTTTCATACTAAATAAATAGATGTGTGTTTTTTATTAAAGATTATCATTTTACTTTCTCGACCTTGGCTACTTTACCCTTGCCTTGTGTCACCACCGTTACAGCGGCACTGATAGCAGCCAAAATGTTTCCAGGAATTGCGGCAGGACCTTGCGCACCTTTCTTATCCGGCACCACCTCTTCAGGGGGCGTACTTGTTTACCAGAAGAATAAGTCCTTTACCTAAGTAGATTACAATCAGCAGGATAGCGAACACTGTCGTCATACCTACCACCATCAGCAGAAGCGCTGTGTTGAGATTTTCCATATTATAAATTATTAGTTATTCGGTCTGTTTTGCAAAAAAATCGTCCGAAATTACGGATTTTTGATGAATTAAAATAGAAAAAGAACGATAAAATATGCTAAAACGAAAGTTCCCGTACCACCTTTTTCGGCAGCACAGGAACTGATTTTCACAAACATGTGTCAAAAAAACAATAGTTTGCCAAAATAAGAAGGATTAACCTAAGGGATCATCTTCAATGCCGCCGTCACCGGAACCGCCACCTTGATTACCCGAACCACTATTTCCGGTGTCAATGGAGTTTTTACCCCACTCTTCCCAAAAGATATTGGCATCGACCATAGAACGGGTCGTTACTTGGCGACCGCTATTACGTCCTACTTCAGGAATAAAGCGAACACGAACACCGTTAATCTGCGAAGCGCTTACTTCTGCTGCCGTCTGCACACCTTTCTTACAGGCAGAAGCCGTATAATAAAATGTACCTACCCCATCAATCTTCACAGTGCGTCCTTGTGCCATGTAATTACCCAAAAGACAGCACCCAAGTTTTTCATAACTGCATACGTATCACCTCGTGTCACTGTAGAGAGAATAGCCAATTGATCAGCGACCTGATCGGTAGTTACCGGTTTGCCTACTGTTACTGATTGAGGATACCACAAACTGTTGATTTTTTGCTGAATTCTTTTAAAAAAATGCCATAATCGTAAAAATTTAAATGATTAATAATATTATATACTTAGTTTCTCTTTTTTCTCATTCAAAAAGGAAGAGTTTCTGTCGTGAGGCCTCAACGGTCAGAGCCTCTGTCCTTCTCAAATTCGATGTTGCAAAGTTAAGGGGAGAAAGCAGGGAAAACAAGAAAATGGCATCTACCAACCATTTACATAAAGCACTATCAGACAAGCAATTACAAAAAGGTATTCTCTACAACGAATTAAGAGAGAATAAGTATGACATGACCGGACATAGCGGTAATCTCTACAAGCAGAAAGCATAAAGCGTTAATAATGAGGAAGAGCTTTGCAGAAGTACTCTACAAGAGGAAAAAAACAGGCAATTGCTAGGTCGGTCAATAAATCACATGAGTTTAATCCAGCAATATCAATTTTGTCTTTCAGCAGTAAATAATTACCTGCCACATTTTCTGTGAAACAGACCGCAGAAGCCAAATATCCGAAATTGTTCTTCCCCCTCCAAAGCATATTCTGAAGAGGGGGAGAATGAAGTAACGACTGAATAGGGTTAAAGTAACGACTGAATGGAAATGAAGTAACGACTGAATGCCATTCCATATCTACATATCTTCCATTGAGAACAATCTGCTCTCTATCTCATACTTAAACAAAGCTTTCTTCCTCAATTCCTCTACTTTGAATGCAAATAAATCCGGCTTGAAATTCTTGGATTGCCTTTTCACCTCTGCCACCAAAGCTTTCTTCTCCTCCGCATATAGTCCTACAATATCAATTTCATCCTGATCTTTATTGTTTTTGCCCTGCCACCATGAGCCTATGTCTGCAAATTCCTTACTCTCCATCATCTGTTGGTGGAAGTACATTTCCAATGCCAAACCGGAGAAAATGGGATAATCCTTTTTAATAATGTCAGCCAAGCGTTCAAAATTCTGTATCTCTATATAATTTTGATACTTGATAAAATACCGGAACCAGAAACGCAAAAACAGATCCGATACCTCATAACGGACTGTTTGAGAACTCTCTTTTGAAAATATCGGCCGTTTCTTCTTTACCAGCCCATAGTCTTCTTCCAATCTTTTCAGTTGTCCGCCCAGACTGATCCCTCCCATAACCGTATCCATCTCCGACAAAGTATTCCTGCCATTGGAAATTGCGGATAGAATAGAAAAGTAATTGCCGTACTTTTTACCGAATTCTTGCACCAGCAAAGCTTGCCCTTCTGTCAGAAAGGATGAATCAGGTTGTAGCATAAAGTCCACCATACTTTCCACATCCGTACATCCATTATCCATAAACTGCTCGATATACTTCGGGACACCACCGGTAAAAGTATAAAGTCCCAATAAATCATCTTTAGTATAGTCCGGTTTATGATCCGACATAATTTCTTTCAACACCGAAGTAGTAAAAGGAGCCAATTTCATTATACTATCGGCACGACCGTACAACGGTTCCTTGGAGTCCCTGAAGAAACTCATCTATAATCAGATTGTATTCCATCCGTGTACCCAAATCCATCAAGAAGCGGAACATCTCTGCAAAATTAGTAAGTCCCGGCACGTAAATATTGAGTGACTGCCGAATTTCAGAAGTAAACCGCAAACAAATATCTGTTTCATTACTTCGACTGACAAACAGATACACCGTAGGCGTACCTTCACAACTTTTGAAAATAAGACTGGTTTTACCAATGCGCCTCCGTCCGGTAAGTACAGTCATTTGTGAATGCACCGAAAAAGATACTCCGCGAATCTTTTCCAATGAGGCTATATCAAAACCAGACTCATACAAGGAGTTCAGCACCCTTCCACCACCGCATCCACCGTTTCACCGTTGGCAAACAACGCCTCGTCCATCTGCAACAGCCTCTTCTTCAACCGGAACTTCTGCTGAGATACCGAAGCGGGCGACACGGCCGTCAACGTAGCAACCTGCGCGTTGGTAAAGCGCAACCGGATGAGCAGGCAAAGCTGAAGATCGGCAGGCGTAAGTTTCGGGAAACGTCCGGCAAGGCGGGTGGTAAACCCTTCGTACACACGATCCGTGAGTGTTTGCAGGTATCTCCACTGTTCGTCCGTGAGGAACTTGGGATGACTGCGCAGTTGCCCCACTACCTCATCGCGATCTATCAAAGCAGAAGTGAGTGCCTGTACCTGGCCATCCAACACGTGCGCACGCTCCCCCTCCTTCCGCAACAATTCCAGTTCGCGGGGGAAGGGACGCTTTTCATAATCCTTAAGGCGGGCACGAAGGGATGCGTTCTCATCACACAAGTGACTGCCATGCTCCATAAGGTTCATCAATGACCGGTGTACTTCTTCCCGTTCCTCATCCGTCAGTGACATCTCCTGCAGGCACTCCTGCAATTCATTTTTTTCCAGTTCATTGTTGCGCAGGCGTTGCTCATTCTCGCTCAAATCAATGAGGTAACGGCGATGCTTACGGTCGGTCGAAAACTTAATATTGCTTATGGAAAGCCATACGTTCAGGCCTATCATCAGAGCAGTAAATGCTCCCCAGAAGAATTGCTTCCGCTTATCGGCAGGCATCAGGCGGACGCGCTTTCCGTCGGAGAGTTCCTTCACCCTGTTATATTCACGATGCAATTCGGAAAGCAAACGGGAGGTTTGGGCACTATCGGCGACACCAGCTTGTACTAAAGAGTCGGCACGGACAAGGGATTGTTCATAATCGAGCATGGTTTTTACTGACAGGGGCAGTGCAAGCTGTCAGCCCCAGAAGAAAAAGAAAGGACAAAAAGAATAGCATATATCCGCTTTTCATAATCAATGTTTTGTCGTTGTTTTTATAATCAACACATATCAATCTTAGCGTCACAAAGGTAATGCTTTCTTTACATAATAAACAAAAAAGGCACAAAGTTTTTCGTTACTTTATGCCCTCTATCTATCTTAAAACAAGAAAAATCAGAACTCACTTGTAAAGTGGAACTTAATATTTTTAAAGTCCATCTGCGCCATCTGCAACACATAACCGCTATCAGCCAAGAATACATCCCTACCCTCACGATCCTTTGCCATATACTGATACTTGCGCTTTTTAAATGCTTCCAGCTCTTCCGGATTATCACTCTCTATCCAGCAAGCCTTATACAAGCTCAACGGTTCCCAACGACACTTCGCACTGTATTCATTCTCCAAGCGATACTGGATAACCTCGAACTGCAACTGCCCTACCGTACCGATAATCTTCCGGCCGTTGAACTGGTTGACAAACAACTGTGCCACACCTTCGTCCATCAACTGATCGATACCTTTGGCAAGCTGTTTCTGTTTCATCGGGTCAGCATTCTCGATATACTTGAACATCTCCGGTGAGAAACTCGGCAAACCACGGAAATGAAGCATCTCCCCTTCTGTCAGCGTATCACCAATCTTAAAAGTACCGTTATCCGGCAAACCGATAATATCGCCTGCCCAAGCCTCGTCAACGGTTGTCTTGCGCTGTGCCATGAACTGCGTGGGCGAAGAAAAACGCATCGTCTTCCCATGACGTACATGCAGATAAGGAGTATTACGTGTGAATTTACCGGAACATATCTTGCAGAATGCAATGCAAGAACGGTGATTCGGGTCAATATTTGCCGTAATCTTAAACACAAAACCGGTAAATTTCGGTTCTTCCGGTTCCACTTCACGTTCTTCCGCCTGCACCGGACGAGGGCTTGGGGCTATTTCCACAAAGCAATCCAGCAGCTCCTGTACACCGAAATTATTCAGAGCCGAACCAAAGAATACAGGCGCCACTTCCCCTTTCAGGTATTCTTCCTTATCAAATTCAGAATATACTCCATCTATCAACTCTCCAACTCACCACGTAATTTATCAGCCAGTTGCGCACCGATTTGCTTATCCAGTTCTTCGGTATTGATATCTACCTCCACCTTTTCCGTCACTACCTGCTTGGAAGGCTGAAAAAGGTTCAGATTCTGCTCATAGATGTTATAAACTCCCTTAAAGCGCACACCACTTTCGATAGGCCAAGTCAACGGACGCACATGAATAGCAAGTTCTTCCTCTAACTCATCCAGCAAATCGAAAGGATCTTTGGCCTCACGGTCCATTTTATTGATGAATATAATAACCGGTGTGTTACGCATACGGCACACCTCCATCAATTTACGAGTCTGCGTTTCCACACCTTTGGCACCATCCACAACGATGATAACGCTATCTACAGCAGTCAGCGTACGGTAAGTATCTTCGGCAAAGTCCTGGTGACCGGGAGTGTCGAGGATATTAATCTTATAATCTTTGTAATCGAACTCCATCACAGAGGTAGTTACAGAAATACCACGCTGTTTCTCTATATCCATCCAGTCGGATGTAGCCGTTTTCTTTATCTTATTGCTCTTTACAGCACCCGCTACCTGAATCTGTCCACCAAAAAGCAACAGTTTTTCAGTTAATGACGTCTTACCGGCATCCGGATGCGCGATAATCGCAAAGGTCCGTCTTCTTTCTATTTCGTTATTATTTGCCATATATAAATAGGTATAATATTATTATTGGGCATTCAGTTTATCAATACATACTTTCAGGCTTTCTTCCCAATGTGGAATATGAATCCCGAAAGTATTTTTTATCTTTGTCTTATCCAATACGGAATAATGCGGACGTGGAGCCTTTGCCGGATATTCATCCGTATGCAACGGACTAACCTTACAAGTCGTAATGCCTGCAATGCGGTGAATGGCAACTGTAAAGTCATACCAAGAACATACACCCTCATCGCTGAAATGATAAATCCCCGGTACAATTCCCTGATTGATGGCTGCATAGATGGCAACAGCCAGGTCTTTTGCATACGTCGGTGTACCGATCTGGTCGAAAACAACTCCCAAAGATTCACGTTCACGTCCCAGACGAATCATCGTTTTCACAAAATTGTTTCCATAAATAGAGTATAACCAGGCTGTACGAATTACCATCGCTTTCTCACAATTCTGCATGACTTCCTTCTCTCCCCCCAGTTTGGTGAAGCCATAAACTGAATTAGGACACGGCATGCAATCTTCTTTATAAGGTATATGCGCCGTACCGTCGAATACATAGTCCGTAGAAACTTGTATCATTGCAGCACCATAGGCCTGTGCAGCACGTGCCAGTATTCCCGGAGCCTCCTGATTCAGTTTGCGGCACAATTCTTCATTATCTTCCGCCTTGTCAACTGCTGTGTAAGCAGCACAATTCACTACAACATCAGTCTGATTCTCTGCAATGCAAGCCTGTACAGCTTGTTCGTCACAGATATCCAATTCCTGTACGTCAGTAAAAAAATAGGTGTGTTGCGGATTCTCTTTTGCAAGAACTTGCATCTCGTTGCCAAGTTGTCCGTTGGCTCCGGTTACTAATATTCTCATCTCTATATTTAGATTCTATTAATTACAATTCACGATTAAAACTACGATCCCTCATCACCCTGTCACTTTATCACTCTTCCAGCTTTAACTCCCCCTTCTTGTCCTTCTCATTATAGTTGGCAAGCAAAGATATGAAACTGCTGATAACCTCTATTGCCTTCGCCGTTCCCGGTGTTATTTCCTTCTTCTGCAAACGCAACAGCAGAACGCCATACAAAGCTTCGAAACATGTTTCCAATTCCGGTTCATCCTTCTTCCCGCTCTTTTGACGCAACTCTACAATAAAAGGCAGTGCTTTGAAATAAGCCGCACTATAATAAGGGTACTTGGGTGATGATAACAATTCGCCATGCAGCTCCGTCAGGTTTATCACTACATTACGGTTGATTTGCAGATGTCCTTTCTCTTTCACACCTTCGATACGCATCATATCAATCAGATTTCCATACCATTCCTCCAATGCAGGGCGCTCTTCTTCGGGATAACGGGAAATAATATTTTCGCGGATTTTATCTATATCGCAACCGTTGGCACGTATCAAATCTTTCACCTGCCACATATATATAAGGTATTCTGCGATATTCTTCGCTTTCAATTGTTGTGCTATCTTCATGATTTTATGTTTCTTGTCAGTAAAGTGATTCGCCCATCAGCGTAAACACCAATCCAAACACAGATACAACAATGACAATGCCTCCGATGATACGGTTCAATATCCAGATGCCGCGCAGGTTGAACTGTGTACGGACTTTATTCACAAAGAAAGTAATACCGAACCACCACGCCAATGCTCCCAATGCAATAGCCAGGTATCCGGTGACTGCCTCAAACACCAGCACCCCTTCGCTGACAAAGGCAAAGCGTGCAAAGAGTCCGATAAACAGGAAAATAATAAGTGGATTGGATAGTGTGACAGCGAATGCCGTTATGAAGTTATGAAAATAAGAACCTTTATTAGTAGAAACAGGGCGAATGGACGAAACGGGATTACTGCGGAACGTATAAATACCAAATGCCAACAGCATGATGCTTCCGAACAACTGCAAATAAAAAATATTTTTATTGACGTAATCGAATACGAAACTCATTCCGTATCCTGTCAGTAAGGCGTAGGCAATGTCACTCAGCGAGGCTCCCAGTCCCGTTATAAAACCATACCAACGCCCCTTGTTCAGCGTACGCTGAATGCACAGTACGCCAACAGGCCCCAGCGGTGCAGACACAACTACCCCGATAATAAAGCCCTTCCATAATATATCGAATATGGTCCTTATTTCAATCATGGCTGCAAATATCGTACTTTTTTGTGAGACGAACCAATTGTGTTAACGTTTTTTCGACTGATTAGCATAAAACACCTAATACTTTACACTACTAAAGCGAAAAAGTGACAAATAACAGGCTATTCTTAAACAGACACGTTGTGCATGTTTAGAGGTGAAAAGTCTTTCATAAGAAAATGAATTTGCAAGTCGTTTTACAGAGAATGAAAATAGAGACATTTTAGTTTGACATTGTAAAAAACATACATTTATTACGGAGATTTATTTAAACATAAAAGCTGATTATAGAATAGTTACTTGAGCACCGGTTAAAAGAGCGTACACAAAGTAGAATGCAAGCGACTCTTAGCATCCTATTATTTTACATAAAAGCAATATGAAAAGCTCAGATAAATTTTATTTTAGAAGTCAAACAAAAGGATAATTCAGTACAGATATTATTAAATAACCAACTTAAAAGAATAAAAAGAACAACTTTTAATAGCTTTATATCAAGATTTACATTATCTTTGTACCGTTAATTAATACAAACAGAAAAGACATGCTTATGAAAACAGCTCATCAATTAAGGAATCTCTTATTCATTACACTACTTGCACTTGCCGGTTGTATGAACAATGATGTATACAATCCTGACAGCAAACCAGACAATGAACCTGACAATGGGAATGTCACCGATCTTACTATTCCCTCAGATTTTCTATGGTCTACCACTGCCCAAGTTGCCGTTCACGTAACTATCGGCAATAATACGCCCCACACTTATACTATCTCCATCTACTCACAAGGAGCAGACGAGGAGAGTTTGCCTGTAGCCATTGGCACAGCCAGTTTCAACTACCCATATAACAAAGAAATCACACTACCTGCCAGCGATACAATAGTGACCGTAACCCAAACATTACACTATACAGATGGTAGCCAAATGACATTGGAATGTAATGTCCCTATAGTCAACAAGAAAGCAACATTACATCTGGGAGAGTCCGGCAACACAGTCTCGTCTACCCGTTCTCCCAACATAACTACACGTAGTGATGATGACCTGGAAGATTGGAACGAAGCAAAAGAGTTAACAACTGACATCACAAAGATAAATAAGAATGAAGAATACAAAGTTTCTACCGGAAACATGGTTAACTTGAATGATAACATCAACATTATGGAAGGCGGTAAAATTTATATTGCAGGAACATTGAACATTTCAGCAAAGAACGCATTTCAGAACCATAAAGATGCCAAATTTATCATCTTAAGCAAGGAACAGTCCAAAGGAGAAGCAGCGGGGATTCTTCAATGCTTTGGCGACTTCACTGTTAAAAATGAATTTGAAATAGAGAATTACGGCACAATGACAGTAAACGGAACACTCGCCATTGAAAATGGCGGTGAAATAGATAACTATGGATGCCTTCACGCCGAAAAAATAGAATTGGATGGTAACGGAAAGGATGACTCACTACTTGAAATAAAAGAAAGAGGATACGTTTTCTCCAAAACAATGTGGATGCAAAAAGCCACTTTAGAAATGGAAAAGAACTCTCTTTTAGAAATTGAGGAAACTTTAGAGTTAAAAAATGACTGTGAAATAGAGGGAGATGATGATGGCAAATGGGCCGTAGTCAAACTAACGAATGCAACAGTAATAAACGAATACAACGATAAAAACCACACAAATTAAAAATAAAGTATTCGTTGTATGCGACCATAACAATGGGGAAAAGCCAAAAAACATTTATTTGGAAGACGGTGCCCAATGGGGGAATACGAAAGCTGCCGCCAACGCAGGGGTGAAAACAACAGGCTCCGATTGTGCTCCCGCCTACAAACCGGAGGAAGGGGGTACCCCGGAAGAACCCGGTAATGATAAAGAATATACTTTAGGGCAGTATACCTACGCCTTTGAAGATCTGTGGCCCAACTTTGGCGATTACGATATGAATGATATTGTACTGGTTACCAAAGTTACACTAAAAGTTACAGGTAACTACGTAACCCAAGCCACACTGAAGTGTAAACTTGCCGCCATCGGAGCAAGTAAACGCATTTCCGCAGGAGTACAGTTGGACGAACTCACTGCCGGCGACATTAGCAGTATTCAATATGATACAAGTAATAACTTCACAGAAAATATGTTCAAAACCAATGCCAACGGCAGTGAACAAGGACAAACTTTAGCAGTTGTACCCCTGTTCGACCATGCGCATGCTTTTTTTGCAGGTTATAACGGCACTCCCATCGTAGGTACCTATAAGGACGCTGAATTTAATCCTAAAGAATTCACCGTAACCATTCATTTCAAAGAGAACAGTGTGGAAGAATCCAAATTGGCTTTAAACAAATTGAACTTCTTCATCACTTGCAATGCAGCACAAGGCAAACGTATGGAAATCCACCAAATCAATGGAAAAGCAACCGACTTGTTCGACACATCCGCCATTGGCGGAGTGGTTGCATCCCCCAATACCCCATTCAGGGCAAAGGGCAATTTCTGCTGGGTCATGATAATCCCCGGTGAATTCAGCTTCCCACTAGAGGGCAACAATCTCCGCCAATCTTTTGAGAATTTCGAGCTATGGATTACCAATCCGGATTACGATTGGTACAACCACCCTTTCCCTGACAAAGTAAAACAATAAGGATTCCCGATAAAAACGCATGCAAGCAAATCTGCATGCGTTTTTTTATTTCCATTTCTTTCTCTCCCCCAACGATTTTATGTATCTTTGCGCCAAAGGAAAAAAGCCGGTACTTCCGTAAGCGCTTCCCAGCCTTTTCCGGAGTATCCCAAGCATAAATCATAAATCATAAATCATAAATATTCAGTATGATTCTTTTTTTCAAGACCCCATCCAAGAGCGTGATAGCCGTAGAATGCGACCACGTACTTTCTCAAGCAGACATCGACAAACTCTGCTGGCTTTTTGGAGAAGCCACCCCCGAAAGTGAAGACAACCTGAAAGGACATTTCGTTGGTCCACGCCGCGAAATGATTACTCCTTGGAGTACGAATGCCGTAGAAATCACCCAAAACATGGGACTGAATGGCATTACCCGTATTGAAGAGTATTTCCCTGTAAAAGACGAAAACGCTGACCATGACCCAATGCTGCAACGCATGTACAAAGGTTTGGACCAGGATGTATTCACCACTAACCGTAAGCCGGAACCGATCGTCCATATTGAAGACCTGGAAGCTTACAATGAGAAAGAAGGTCTGGCACTCTCAAAAGAAGAGATGGACTATCTCAAAAAAGTAGAACAGGACCTCGGACGAAAGTTGACAGACTCCGAAGTGTTTGGCTTCGCTCAAATCAATTCTGAGCACTGCCGCCATAAAATCTTCGGTGGAACGTTCATCATCGATGGTGTGGAACAAGAATCTTCCCTCTTCCAGATGATTAAAAAAGACCACTCAGGAAAATCCGAATAAGATTATTTCAGCCTATAAAGACAACGTAGCTTTTTGCAGAAGGTCCTGTAGTTGAGCAGTTTGCTCCGGCAGATCATTCCAAGCCTGATTTCTTCCAGGTGAAAGATATACAGAGTGTTATCTCACTGAAAGCTGAAACCCACAACTTCCCGACAACAGTCGAACCGTTCAACGGTGCGGCTACCGGAACGGGTGGTGAAATCCGTGACCGTATGGGCGGTGGTAAAGGTTCCTGGCCGATTGCCGGAACTGCTGTCTATATGACTTCTTATCCACGCACGGACGAAGGACGTCCTTGGGGAAGAAATATTGCCGGTACGCCAATGGCTGTACCAGACTCCGGAACAGATTCTGATCAAGGCATCCAATGGTGCCAGCGACTTCGGTAATAAGTTTGGCCAACCACTGATTTGCGGTTCGGTACTTACTTTTGAACATAAAGAGAACGACGAAGTTTATGGTTACGATAAAGTAATCATGCTTGCCGGTGGTGTAGGTTACGGTACAAAGCGTGACTGCTTGAAGGGTGCTCCCGAAGCCGGAAACAAAGTCGTTGTGATCGGTGGTGACAATTATCGTATCGGTTTAGGTGGCGGCTCCGTATCTTCAGTAGACACCGGACGTTACAGCAGCGGTATTGAGTTGAATGCTGTACAGCGTGCCAATGCCGAAATGCAGAAACGTGCCTACAACGTAGTACGTGCCCTCTGCGAAGAAGAGACTAACCCAGTGGTGTCCATCCACGACCACGGTTCAGCAGGACACGTGAACTGTCTCTCCGAATTGGTGGAAGAATGCGGTGGTTTGATCGATATGAGCAAGTTACCCGTAGGTGACCAAACTTTGTCAGCTAAAGAAATCATCGCCAACGAAAGCCAGGGCGCATGGGATTGCTGATTGAAGAAGAAGCCATCGAGCATGTACGTAAAGTAGCTGAACGCGAACGTTCTCCGATGTATGTGGTAGGTGAAACTACCGGCGACCATCGTTTTGCCTTCCAACAAGCTGACGGTGTACGTCCGTTCGACCTTGCCGTGGAACAGATGTTCGGTTCGTCTCCCAAGACTTACATGATAGACAAAACCGTAGAGCGTCACTACGAAATGCCGAAATACGAACAATCCAAGTTGCACGAATACCTGACGAATGTATTGCAATTGGAAGCTGTTGCCTGCAAAGACTGGCTGACCAACAAGGTGGACCGTTCGGTGACAGGTAAGATCGCACGCCAGCAATGCCAGGGCGAATTGCAGTTACCGCTGAGTGACTGCGGTGTGGTAGCCCTCGACTATCGTGGCAAAAAAGGTATCGCTACCTCATTAGGACATGCGCCACAAGCTGCATTGGCAGATCCGGCAGCCGGTTCGGTACTTTCTGTAAGCGAAGCGTTGACCAACCTTGTATGGGCTCCTATGGCTGAAGGAATGGACAGCATTTCCCTCTCTGCCAACTGGATGTGGCCTTGCCGCTCACAAGAGGGTGAAGATGCACGCCTCTACACCGCCGTAAAGGCATTAAGTGATTTCTGCTGTGCACTGCAAATCAACGTGCCTACCGGAAAAGACTCTCTCTCCATGACTCAGAAATATCCCGACGGTAGCAAGGTGATTGCTCCGGGAACCGTTATTGTGTCGGCAGGCGGTGAAGTATCCGACGTGAAGAAAGTAGTTTCTCCCGTACTAGTAAACAACGAAAAGACAACCATTTATCATATTGATTTCAGCTTTGATACATTAAAGCTGGGCGGTTCGGCTTTTGCACAGTCATTGGGCAAAGTAGGTGACGAAGTACCTACCGTACAAGATGCCGAATATTTCCGCGATGCTTTCCTTGCTGTTCAGGAGTTGGTAAACAAAGGATTGATTCTTGCCGGACATGATATTTCTGCCGGTGGTTTGATTACAACTCTGCTTGAAATGTGTTTCGCTAATGTAGAAGGTGGTATGGAGATCAACCTCGACAAAATGAAGGAACACGACCTTGTGAAAATTTTGTTTGCCGAGAACCCGGGTATCGTGATCCGTAAGCGACAAGCACAAAGAAGAGGTTAAACAAATATTGGAAGATGCCGGTGTGGGTTATGTGAAAATCGGTAAGCCGACTGATGAACGTCACATCCTCGTATCCAAAGACGATGCTACTTACCAATTCGGTATCGATTACATGCGTGATGTATGGTATTCTACCTCTTACCTGCTCGACCGCAAACAATCTATGAACGGCTGTGCTAAAAAGCGCTTCGAAAACTATAAGATGCAGCCCTTGGAATTCGCTTTCATGCCAGGTTTCAAAGGTAAATTCTCTCAATACGGCATTGATCCGGATCGTCGTACCCCGACAGGTATCCGTGCAGCAATTATCCGCGAAAAGGTACGAATGGTGAACGCGAAATGGCCTACTCACTGTACTTGGCAGGATTCGATGTGAAAGACGTTACAATGACCGACCTTATCAGCGGACGCGAGACATTGGAAGATGTGAACATGATTGTTTACTGCGGTGGTTTCTCTAATTCCGACGTACTGGGTTCTGCCAAAGGTTGGGCAGGTGCTTTCCTCTTCAACCCGAAAGCCAAAGAAGCTCTCGACAAATATTACGCTCGTGAAGATACACTTTCACTGGGTGTTTGTAATGGCTGCCAGTTGATGATGGAACTGAACCTCATTAACCCGGAACACAAGAAGAATGGCAAGATGCTTCTACAATGAATCGCATGAATTCGAATCCAGATTCCTAGGACTTACCATTCCTACAAACCGTAGTGTAATGTTCGGTTCGTTAAGCGGAAGCAAACTCGGCATCTGGGTAGCTCATGGAGAAGGAAAATTCTCTTTGCCTTACGATGAAGATAAATACAATGTGGTGGCTAAGTACAGTTATGATGAATATCCTGCCAATCCGAACAATTCGGACTACTCAGTTGCCGCAATAGCAAGTTCCGACGGACGTCATCTCGCTATCATGCCTCACTTGGAGCGTTCCATCTTCCCATGGCAGAACGGTTGTTATCCTGCTGATCGTCTGCACAGTGACCAGATTACTCCATGGATGGAAGCCTTCGTCAATGCACGTAAATGGGTAGAAGAAAAGACAAAGTAGTTCTGACTACAATTTAGAAGTGATGTACAGGCGCAGGTTATAATATACAACTTGCGCCTGTTTCGTCTAAACAATACGAGGTATCGAACACTATTCTTCTACATTCGTTTTGCTTTTATCACACAAAATGCATATTTTTGCGTTAATTTCACAAAAGGCCCCAACAACAAACGCCTGTAACTATTATGAGAAAAAACTCGTCCTTTTCTTTATATTCACATATTTTTTCTGCCCTATGCATCGCCCAAACATATAAATATCTCGGCGTAGAAGATGGCTTAAGTAACCGTAGGGTATATGCCATTCAGAAAGGGCCGAAAGGTTATATGTGGTTTCTTACGCATAATGGCATCGACCGTTATGACGGAAAAAACTTCAAGCAATATCGGCTTATAGACAGCGAGATAGAGGTCAATTCTATGTTAAATCTGAGTTGGCTCTATGTCGGCACGGATGGAACACTTTGGGAAATAGGCAAAAAAAGGAAGAGTATTCCGCTATGACGCCAAACATGACCGCTTCCAGTTAGTATACAAACTACCGGATGAAGTGGTAAAAGGAAATCCGACTCCTGTAAGCTATGGTTTTATCGACAGTAATAACATTGTATGGCTCTGCAATGAAGAAGCGCTATACCTCTATGATACCAACAGTGAAAAAAAACACTGTCATTGAAAACCATATAGGAGAAAGCATTACAGATATTGAGCAAATCGATCCAGAACATTATTTTATCGGTACAGATGTTGGTGTACATCACGCCGAGTTAAAAGACAACGTCCTCAATCTTTCGCCTTGTCACTGGCTGGATAACCTGAAAATGCAAGTTAACGAACTATATTTTCATAAAGAAAGTCGTAAACTATTTATCGGTACCTTCCAAAAAGGTCTTTATTTGTACGACATGAATATCCATCAAACTATCAAGCTCAATGCTGGTTTGGAAGATGTCAGTATTACCCGTATAAAAAGCTTTCAACGATAAGGAAATCTTAATAGCCACTGATGGTGCAGGCGTATATAAAATGAATGTGGATACCTACAAGTGCGATCCTTACATCGTAGCAGATTATAACAGCTATAATGCCATGAACGGCAATAGTATCTACGACTTCTACGTTGATGGTGACCGTATCTGGATGGCCAATTACCCTATCGGCATCACGGTACGCAATAATCAATACGCCAGTTATCAATGGATTAAACATTCCATTGGCAACAAGCAATCACTTGTTAATGACCAGGTAAATGCGATCATCGAAGATCACGAGGGTGACTTATGGTTCGCCACCAACAACGGTATCAGCCTGTACTCCACTCAAACTAAGCAATGGCACTCATTCCTCAGTGTATTCGACAGCGGAAATGTTACAAAGAATCATGTTTTCATTTCTTTATGTGAGGTATCACCGGGTATCATTTGGGCGGGCGGGTACAGTTCAGGCATTTATCAAATCAACAAAAAACAAATGAAAGCGGAATTCTTCACTCCCTCTACATTTAGTGACAGTGATATCCGCCCAGACAAATATATACGTTCTATTATGAAAGATTCTGCCGGCAACATCTGGTCCGGCGGCTATTACAATCTAAAACAAATTGATTTTTCACGTAAAAACATACGTACATATCCGGGACTGAACGGCATTACGGACATTATAGAAAAGGACGAGAAACATATGTGGATAGGTACTGCCACAGGTCTGTATTTATTAGATAAAGAGAGCGGTGAATTTCAATATATATCAATGCCGATAGAATCTTTTTATATCAATGCACTTTACCAATCGGACAACGGTTTGCTATATATAGGAACCAGTAATTCCGGACTACTCATTTATGATTATGAGAACAAATCGTTTGAGCACTTTCATAAAGATAATTGCCCTTTGATTTCCAACAATATATATACGATTCTTTCAGATGAAGACCAAAGTATTCTGTTGAGTACTGAAAACAGTCTGACAAGTTACTATCCAAGTGAAAAAGTATTCCATAACTGGACTAAGGAGCAAGGATTGAAAAGTGACCATTTCAATTCTGCATCAGGTGTATTGCGGAAGAATGGAAACTTCATTCTCGGAAGTACGGACGGAGCTATATAGAATTTCATAAAGACATGATGATTCCACGAAATTACAAATTTCAAATGATATTCAGCGATTTACGTGTATTCTATCAGACCGTTTACCCTGGTGACGAAGGCTCACCGCTAGAGGTTGACATAGATGAAACCAAAGTATTGAAACTAAAATATAATCAGAATATATTCTCTTTGCGAATATCTTCCATTAACTATGATTACCCGTCTCTGATTTTGTATTCCTGGAAATTGGAAGGCTTTTATGACGGATGGAGCCGTCCTGAAAAAGACTGTTTGATCCGATTCACTAACCTAAGTCCCGGAAAGTACACACTACGGGTACGTGCCATTTCCAGTGAAGACAGGCGAATCGTTCTTGAAGAACGTGACATGGATATTATGATAGAACAACCAATATGGCTCAGCATCTGGGCTTTATTACTTTATGCTCTTGTTATTGCAGCAATTATTACTATAACCTTACGTGTCATTATCTTACGAAAACAACGAAAAACTTCGGATGAAAAGATACGCTTCTTTATCAATACAGCGCACGATATCCGTACTCCGTTGACATTGATCAAAGCTCCTTTGGAAGAACTCAGTGAAAAAGAAGACCTGACACCAGGCGGACGAAGCAATATGAATACTGCCATACGAAATGTGAACGCCCTGTTGCGACTGACGACCAATCTTATTAACTTCGAACGTGCAGACACTTATTCCAGTGCTTTGTATGTATCAGAATACGAATTGAGTACATACATGGAAGAAATGATCAATGCTTTCCGAGCTTATGCAGATGTCAAACGTGTCAGCCTGACATACGAAAGCAACTTCCGTTATATGAATGTCTGGCTCGACAAAGATAAAATGGACTCTATTCTGAAGAATTTGATTTCCAATGCTTTGAAATATACACCGGAAGGTGGTAGCGTACATATCTTTGCTGCTGAAACTGAAGATAACTGGAGCGTTGAAGTAAAGGATACGGGTATCGGTATTCCGGCTTCCGAACAAAAAAAAACTTTTCAGAATGCATTTCCGGGGTAGTAATGCTATAAACTCAAAGGTTACAGGTAGTGGCATTGGTCTGCTACTGGTATGGAAACTCGTCCGTTTGCATAAAGGTAAAATTAACTTCAACAGCACGGAAGGTAAAGGTTCCTGCATTAAGGTTATATTCCCGAAAAAAGAAAAATATTATCGTAAAGCCGTTCATAGTCCGAAACCGGGAAGTGAAAAAGTAGTCTATACAGAATCGGGGGTGCCTAAGAATATTTCTTTAAGTACTGTTTATGATACAGCCAGACAGAAACAACAGCAGAATGGCGATCTTCCGAAAATCTTAATTGTAGAGGATAATGACGAACTGAGAGAGTATCTGCGCAATACACTGTCGGATGATTATACCATACAAGTATGCAGCGATGGTAAGCAGGCACTCGACATCGTTAAAGAATATATGCCTAACATGATTATTTCGGATATCATGATGCCGGAAATGCGTGGAGGACGAATTGTGTCATGAATTAAAGAATGATATTGAAACATCACATATTCCCATCATATTACTAACTGCACTGAATAATGATAGAAATATCATTGAAGGATTGAAAACAGGAGCAGACGAATACATTGTGAAACCATTTAATATTGGTATTCTTCGTGCTACGATAGCTAATATCCTTACTAACCGTTCTTTATTGCGCCATAAATATGCCAATCTGGAACTGAACGATGAAGAGAGTGATACAGCTTGCATCAACTGTTCCACCGACATTGACTGGAAATTCATTTCTACTGTCAAGAAGAGTGTGGAAGACAATATGGATAATAGTTCCTTTTACAGTTGATGTGCTATGTAACTTACTGAATATGAGTCGCACCAGTTTTTATAATAAAATAAAGGCTCTGACTGACCAAGCCCCGGCAGATTATATCCGACTGATACGCCTGAAACGTGCCGCCCAGCTACTGAAAGAGCAACAGCACAGTATAACTGAGGTTGCCGAAATGACGGGATTTAGTGATGCGAAGTACTTCCGTGAAGTATTTAAAAAGCATTTCAACGTCAGCCCAAGCCAATATGCGAAACAGAAAGAAGAAGATAATAATGGTAAGATGATATAATAACATGAATATTTACTTCGAGGCATTCGGCCTCTTTTCTAAGATAGGACTCTTTACTATAGGAGGCGGCTATGCTATGGTGCCATTGATAGAAGAAGAGATTGTAGATAAACGGAAATGGATTGCCAAAGACGATTTCATTGACTTACTTGCTATTTCCCAATCAACCCCCGGCATTCTTGCAGTCAACATTTCTATTTTCATCGGATATAAGTTAAGGGGAATTCGCGGAAGTATAGTTACCACTTTAGGTACTATATTACCGTCATTCTTCATAATTCTTGCCATTGCGTTATTCTTCCATAACTTCAAAGACAATGTCATTGTTGAACGTATCTTTAAAGGTATTCGTCCGGCAGTGGTTGCATTGATCGCCGCTCCTACATTCAGTATGGCAAAATCAGCCAAGGTAAACCGATACAATATCTGGATACCCGTCGTATCAGCATTGGTCATCTGGTTACTGGACTTCTCCCCTATTTGGGTAATTATCATTGCCGGTGTGGGAGGATACTTGTACGGACGATTGCACCGTCCGAAAGTTAAGAGTTGAAAGTTGGCTGCGCATCATAAATCATAAATTATAAATCATAATTCTTCCATGCTTTATTTACAGTTATTCTATACATTCTTCAAGATCGGTTTGTTTGGCTTTGGTGGCGGATATGCCATGCTTTCTATGATACAGGGTGAAGTGGTCACCCGCTATGGCTGGTTGACATCACAAGAATTTACAGATATTGTGGCTATCAGTCAAATGACACCCGGACCTATCGGAATCAATTCGGCAACATATGTAGGTTTCACCGCTACTGGAAGTGTATGGGGCTCTATCATCGCTACTCTTGCAGTGGTGCTTCCCTCATTCATATTGATGTTAGCCATCCCAGCAAATTCTTCCTGAAATATCAGAAGCATCCGGTTGTAGAAGCCGTATTCAGTGGATTGCGTCCGGCAGTGGTCGGATTGCTGGCATCAGCAGCATTGGTATTGATGAACGCAGAAAACTTCAGTTCACCCAAAGAAGATATGTACTCATTTATTATTAGCTGCCTCATTTTCCTGATAGCTTTTATAGGAACCAGGAAATATAAAATCAATCCGATACTAATGATTGTAGTTTGCGGAATAGCAGGGCTTATATTATATCAATAAAAAAGATGAAGCTTATAGCTTCACCTTTTTTGCAACTGTTTTCGATTCATTATGCAGTCGGTCGAGTGCCGTCACCACATAACGATATTTTGTTTTCCCATTCTCATACGGCAATTTATAAAAATTATCGCGCGTAATAGCTACGATATGGGAAGGATCACTGATATCCACTTTCTCTTTAGCATCGAAGCGGTAAATCACATACTGTACGGCACGATTCATTTCATCTTTGTACTTCGGGGCTGTCCAGAACAAAAGATACCCATCTGCTGTCCACACAGGTTTTACCTTACGCACTTTATCCGGCGCTTCATTATCCATGAAATCGAATACAGGAGGCAAGGCGGGATATTTGTGGTATTCAGCCATCAAAGCATCACGATACTTTCCGGCATTCTCCACCACTGCGCTGGCAGGCCACTGACAGCTTCCGCCAATTGTCTGATAAGCACGCTGCAATGCCATCTTGCGGGGAAGTTGGTTCATAGAGGGATTTTGCGGATCAGCATTCTGTACTGTATTCATCACTGACTGCCCGATAAACAAAGGACGGTTCTCCGTATGCTTTGCCCACCATTTCACCAATGTTTCATAATCAGCTACCGGATGGCCAATATGCCAATATATTTGCGGAATGTTATAGTCCACCCAGCCTTCACGAGCCCAAAGAAGCACATCGGCATAAAGGTCATCATAGTTCTGTAATCCATTGGTCTTGCTACCCAGCGGATCACTCTTCTCATTACGATAGATACCGAAAGGAGATACACCAAATTTAACCCAGGGTTTCACCTCGCGTACCGTCTCATGTATTTTCTTTATCAACACATTGACATTGCTGCGCCGCCAGTCTGCTTTATTAGAAAATCCACCACCGTAACGGGCAAAGCTGGCATCATCCGGGAAGTCTACTCCTTGTTTAGGATAAGGGTAGAAATAATCATCCATATGAATGGCATCCACATCATAGCGGGAAACAATATCCATTACCACCATACAGATATGACGACGGCTTTCCGGTAATGCCGGATCAAAATACAATTGGTCACCATAGGTCACAAACCACTCGGGATGGATATTATAAACATGATTCGGGGCCAATTCATTCTTTAGCGAGGTCTTCACGCGATAGGGATTGATCCACGCATGAAATTCCATGCCTCGCTTATGGCATTCTTCAATCATAAACTCCATAGGATCCCAGTAAGGATTGGGAGCTTTTCCCTGTTACACCTGTCAGAAAACGGCTCCACGGTTCCAGTTTGGAGGCATAAAGAGCATCAGCCTCAGGACGTACTTGGAAAATGATTGCATTGATACCTGCCTCTTGTAAAAGAATTCAACTGGTCAATCAAGGTTTGTTTTAACTTCTCGGTAGGAATTCCACGAAACTGTCCGTTAACAGCCTGGATCCAAGCTGCGCGAAATTCACGTTTAGGATATCTTTCGGGTTGCGGAGATTGTGCCACCGCAGCTAAAGAAAAAGAGCAGAGCGCATACGCACAAAAGAGTTTTTACTTTCATTCTTTATAAATCTGATTAAGGGTTGTTTATTAATTATGCAGGCCATTCTACCACCATACGGGTACCGCCTGTGTAAGATGTATCCAGATAAATTTTGCCATCAACAATGTCCATTACCTGGCGGGCTATGGAAAGTCCCAATCCCGTACCAGGCCTAAAGCTATCTATTTTAAAAAAAACGCTCGAAAATAGTATCCTGATATTGGCGGATCGATACCTATACCTGTATCCTCTATAATAAAACGAATGATACTATTCGCTTTATCTTCCTCACACAGTAAACGAATGACTCCTTGTTCGGTAAACTTCTCAGCATTGTCCAGCAACAAAGACAGGACACGCTTCATCCAGGCACGCACAGTCAGGATTACAGGATCATCAGGAGATGGAATCCACTGCAATTCCACACCGTCATTTTGTTTGCCTCCAAATTCATCTATACATTCAAGACAGCAAGCGTTGACATCTACAACTTCTTTAGGCATATCTGCCGTCTGAGAGTCCATGTCAGCTATATCAATAATATTATCAATCAATCCCAGCAAATAAGTACTGTTCTTCTCTACCTGACCGGAGTACTCACGAGCATCTTCCACATCCAGCCCTTCCTCGGCAAGCAAAGCAGAAAAGCCCACTACAGAATTAAGCGGTGTACGCAACTCATGCGTAACATGTTGGATGAATGAACTCTTGATGCGGCTCATCTCTTCTGCAATTCCTTGCGGGCAACATCCAATTTCCGGTTCATAGATAAAGTGCGAACATAGAGGTAAGTAACCAGCAGAAGTAATATAAATATCAGGCAACCGGCAATAGATACCGTAATAAGCCGTTCACGACTCATTCTTTCACTCAATTCCAATTTTTCCATCTTCAGGCGGTCAACTTCAAACTGGGCAGTGTATTTGTTCAGTTGTTCATCCATTTCTGCCGTACGTACAGAATCATTCAATTGAGAGTATTCTGCAAAAAGCACGGCATGCCTCCTTATAGTGACCTACTTGTTCCAGCATAATGGCTTTCTGCCTATAATTTCCAGGTAATTACCGATCGAACGTTGGTAATCAATTAAAAGAATCCATATAAACCACAGCATTACTTATATCTCCCAGGATCTGGTTGCACATTATTTTGTAACCGAACCATCCTTCTTGTGAAATGTCTCCTTTATGTTTGACATAATAAGCATTCGTCTCACGAACGTAAAAGGTTCCGCCGCCTTCGCTCCTTTCACCCCTAAGACAGCAATGACACGAAACTGATAAAAACGCATATATAGCGCTTCTCCTATAGATATTTTTTTCTCTTCTATTGTTTTCCCAAACTGTTCCAAACGATCCAAATAGGGCAAAGCCTCATTATACGACTGACGTGCCAAATAAGTTTGAATGATATTAAGAGAAACGACGTAGGCGTCACGGTAGTATTTTCCTTCCTCAAAATGTTTTAAGGCATTATCATAATATTCAATACAGAGCTTTATATTCTGCCCGAACACACGGTGGTTATAGCCTATACACATCTCTCCGGATGCCATGCCATATTTATCTTTCCTCTGTTCGGCATCTTTACATAGCAATTCTGTCTCTTTCATCGCCTCTTCCTGCATACCCTTTTCAGTCATCCGCTGAATATATTGCCTCCATGCCGGTAGCGATCCGTATTGCGATGACAACGGTCCGCCCAATCCATATATTCATAAGTCATCAGACGCAGGCTATCCGTATCACCCAACTCATAATAATGATTTGTAATGATGGCATAAGCATCACTGATATTTGCCGTATCTTTCCGCTCTTTTGCCAGCTCCAGAAAGTGCATGCCCAAAGGTAGAAAATTCGGCTTGCCATTAGCTTTTCGCACACTATCGGCAAGTGATTTCAAATCAACAGTCTCTTGTCCTGTAATTGTCTCGACACAAGACAACAAGCATACAAAAATGGCACACAAGCATATCCGAGGGTATCGCATAGGGATGATTCGTTTAAAAATGCGCATAAAAATAGCTCTTTTCCTCCTGGTATATCAGCAACTATTTAAAAGTATAACAAATCTTAACCTGCCAATCATTATACATATTTGAACCGCAGTGATTATCTTTGCAAACTGATATTCACTATAGTGACTCTGATTATGATAAAAAACAACTCCATACTTATCAAAGGCGCACGCGTCAACAACCTGAAAAATATAGACGTAGAAATACACCAGAAACAAACTTGTCGTCATCACCGGGCTATCCGGTTCCGGTAAATCATCCCTGGCATTCGACACGCTATATGCAGAAGGACAACGTCGTTATGTAGAAAGTCTGAGCAGCTATGCCCGCCAGTTCCTGGGACGTATGAGCAAGCCGGAATGTGACTTTATTAAGGGAATTCCACCAGCCATTGCCATAGAGCAGAAGGTGAGTAGTCGCAACCCACGATCCACCGTCGGTACCTCTACCGAAATTTACGAATACCTACGTTTACTGTATGCACGCATCGGACGAACATTCAGTCCCATCAGCGGAGAGGAAGTAAAAAAACATTCCACAGAAGATATCGTAAACTGTATGTTAGGATATCCGGAAGGAACAAGATACACCGTACTGGCTCCGATATTACTCCGCGAAGACCGAACGATGAAGCAACAATTAGATATCGATATGAAACAAGGTTTCAACCGTCTGGAAGTAAACGGAGAAATGGTTCGTATCGACGACGAATACGAACCTAAAAAAAGAAGATACTGTTTTCTTATTGATAGACCGTATGGTAGCATCTAAAGAGAAAGATGCAATCAGCCGATTAACAGATTCTGCCGAGACAGCCATGTACGAAGGTGACGGTGCTTGCCTGCTGCGATTCTATCAACCTGACGGAACAACCAGCCTATACCGCTTCAGCACTAAATTCGAGGCAGACGGCATTACTTTTGAGGAGCCCAGCGACCAGATGTTTTCTTTCAATTCCCCTATTGGTGCATGTCCTGAGTGTGAGGGCTTCGGCAAAGTAATCGGCATTGATGAACACTTGGTAATACCCAACCGCTCATTATCCGTATACGACGGTGCCGTGGTATGTTGGCGCGGCGAAGTGATGGGCGAATGGAAAGACATGGTAATACGCGGTGCTGAAAAAGCCGGTTTCCCGATCTTCACCCCCTACTTTGAACTTACAAACGAACAACGCCGCATGTTATGGGAAGGCACCCCTTACTTCCAAGGAATCAATGCTTTCTTCAAGATGGTACAGGAAAATCAGTACAAAATACAATACCGTGTGATGTTGGCACGCTATCGTGGAAAAACGCTTTGTCCAAAGTGCCACGGTACCCGTCTGAAGCCCGAAGCCAGCTATGTACGGGTAGGCGGCCGAAATATCTCCGAACTTGTGGACTTGCCGATTACGGAACTGAAAACTTTCTTCGATAATCTTCAACTGGATAAGCATGATACAGATGTTGCCACCCGTATCCTAACAGAAATCAACAATCGCATTCGTTTCCTTCTCGATGTAGGATTGGGATATCTGACACTAAACCGTCTCAGCAATTCGCTTTCCGGTGGTGAGAGTCAGCGTATCAACCTCGCCACTTCATTAGGCAGTAGCCTCGGTTGGCTCACTCTACATTCTTGATGAACCAAGTATCGGATTACATAGCCGCGACACAGATAAGCTGATCCATGTATTACGTCAATTACAACAATTGGGTAATACGGTTTGTCATCGTGGAGCATGACGAGGAAATCATCCGTGCAGCAGATTACATTATAGATATCGGACCGAAAGCCGGACGTCTGGGCGGGCAAATTGTCTACCAGGGAGATATGAAAGATTTACAACCGAATAGTGATAGTTACACAGTACGTTATCTGCTGGGAGAAGAAGAAATTCCTGTTCCGGAACACCGTCGTCCATGGAATAATTACATAGAACTGACCGGAGCCCGCGAGAATAACCTGAAAGGAGTAGATGTACGTTTTCCGCTAAACGTGATGACCGTAGTAACTGGAGTCAGTGGTTCCGGTAAGAGTACTCTGGTACGTGATATTTTCTTCCGTGCTCTGAAGCGCGAACTGGATGAATGCAGTGAACGTCCGGGTGAATTCGCTTCTATCGGTGGTGACCTGCAAAATCTACGGAACGTAGAATTTGTAGACCAGAACCCCATTGGTAAATCCAGTCGTTCGAATCCCGTGACATATATCAAAGCTTACGATGAAATTCGTAAATTATGGGCAGAACAACCGCTTGCCAAGCAAATGGGATACACTGCCGGCTACTTTTCATTCAACAGTGAGGGCGGACGTTGCGAAGAGTGTAAAGGTGACGGAACCATCACAGTAGAAATGCAATTCATGGCCGACTTGGTTCTGGAATGTGAAACCTGCCACGGCAAACGCTTCAAAGCAGATACATTGGAAGTAAAGTTCCATGATGCCAATATATATGATGTACTGGAAATGACCGTAAACCAGGCCGTGGAGTTTTTCAACAAACACGGACAGAAGAAGATTGTAAAAAAACTTGCTCCACTGCAAGATGTGGGATTGGGCTACATCAAACTGGGACAATCTTCCTCCACCCTTTCAGGTGGTGAAAATCAACGTGTGAAACTGGCTTACTACCTCAGTCAGGAGAAAGCAGATCCCACCCTGTTTATCTTTGATGAACCGACCACAGGATTGCACTTCCATGACATCCGTAAATTGCTGGAAGCATTCGATGCTTTAATATTACGTGGACACTCCATTGTAATCATTGAGCACAACATGGATGTTATAAAATGTGCCGACTACGTAATAGACCTTGGACCGGAAGGCGGTGATAAAGGTGGAAATCTGGTAGCTGCAGGTACACCGGAGGAAGTGGCAAAATGTGCAACAAGCTATACAGGACAATTCCTGCAAGAGAAATTACACATGAAATAATTGAAATGAATTTATCTCATGAGACGATTTGTTTTGTCTCGTAAGATGAAAATATTCGTCCCATGAGATAAAAGAAATCGTCCCGTAAGATTATTAACATTATCTCATGGGACGATTTATAAAATCCGCAAAGCGGAAGAAAACTCTTAGAAATAGAAACCGAAACCTACTTTCAGGCCAAATACCGAACGGTCACTATTTACATTCCAATACACAGCCGGCTCAAGTGTCACCGTCCTTGTCAAAAAGAAAGCATAACCAGCCTCCGCTCCAAAAGAAAACTTAGTATCATCGCTTGTACCCCAATCCCAACGATCCACATTGACATCAGCGCCCAGATATATACCAATATTACTGAAATAATAACGGCCACCTACACCAAGGGTATAGACATCTGTATCCGAACCACCATTGTTCCAAGCAGCCCCTGCATGCACCAGCAACGCCACATTATCCAGCAAGAATGCACCACCCTTGGCTTCAATAGCAAAAGAGGTCTTATCCGTATCCGTATTATGCGACAAACCTAACCCGGAAATTGACGGATTCAAGATCCACTTTCCTTTTTTCAAATTGTGCCTGGGCAGCCACTGTGGCCACAAGCAGACAAACGAGTAATGCTAATTTTTTCATTGTTACTTATAGTTTTTGGTGTTATTATACTTTTCATCTTCTTCTTTACGTTTCCGCTGCAATTCTTCCTTTTTGCGCAGAACCAGCCAAAGGATAAACACAATGACATAGGACGCTGCAACCGTGACGTATTTCTCCGTATCACTGATGACAGTGTTACGTGGCAGGAAATAGGCTGCCGTAGCACTCACATAAATAAGCAGGGCAATTGTAATACTTGTAGATTTTTTGAATTTCTTCATTACCAAAGTTTTTTAGTCGTTTTGAAATACCAGATATTGAACCAGAATGCGGCTACCACAACAGAAAGAATAGCAATAGTAAGCGCCATCTGAGGTCCTAATCCAAAACCTTCGGGGGGCTATGCAGATATAGGTCGTGCAAACAGCCGTCATGAATATAGCCGGGAAATACGTTACATAAAAGTAATGCCCCTT